>Ga0181413_1000060_pt1 | contig 26286 bp, 18 predicted proteins | sample 36SPOviralmetaG_FD_130111 | JGI IMG/M metagenome (GOLD analysis project Ga0181413, IMG submission 130111) | Marine viral communities from the oligotrophic San Pedro Time Series (SPOT) site, San Pedro Channel, CA, USA - 36 SPOT_SRF_2012-09-28 | ecosystem: Environmental > Aquatic > Marine > Strait... | reverse complement strand
GCCTCAGAAAGCTCCTGAAGGATCAATACTAAGAACCGAATCACCGTTCGATACACTTGAGAGGGTGAAGCGTGTTGCTACTGAATGGGTGAAGCCCGGTCATCGTGTTGGTTCCAACTCCCATAACGTGTCAGCTACCATATCTTTGAAAGAAGATGAATGGGATAAGGCTGGTGATTGGATGTGGGATAACAGAGATCATTACAACGGTCTATCAGTATTGCCTTACAACGGCGGTACGTACACGCAGGCTCCGTTTGAAGACATTGACGAAGCTAAGTTTATTGAAATGTCTAAAGTGTTATCTAATGTTGACTTAACCAAGGTGGTTGAGCTAGATGACAACACAGATCTATCGGGTGAGCTTGCTTGTGCTGGTGGTAACTGTGAGGTAGTTTAATTTTAAATTTAATATTATGAATGAAACAACAGAATTAACAGGATTACAACAATTGTATTTGAACATGCTAGACAGTTTAAAAGAAGGAATTGAAGATATGGAAAAGTTTGAAGAAGGCAATATGTCTGCTGGAACTAGAGTACGTAAAAACATGCAAACAATTAAAGAGCTAGCTCAAAAAGTTAGAGTTGGTGTTCAAGAGCAAAAAAACGCGGCGGCTAATTAAATAGCGATAACGTAAACGATAATCATTATCGCTACGTAAAGCGCTTTGCTTATATCAATTTTATGGTCCATAGGGTATTAATTACCTTGTGGACCTTTTTTTATATTAAGTAATTGTTAATTTATGAAACGTTGCTACTAGAAGCTCTACGTCTACCCATGCCAACTTTCTTTTTAGCTCTAACAACTTTAGATTTTTCACCTTGATTCATTTCACCCCAAGACTTTGGTGACTTACTGCTAACTCGTTTAGAAGGTCTACAAACTTTAGTGTTTTTGTTTTCGCTAGAACCACAAACATTGCCCTTTTCGTCTTTCCACTCTTCCTTAAACCATCTTTTTAGATTAGCTCCAGCTTGAGTTTTGCGAACTTGAAGAGGAGATCTTCTTGTTCTCTTGCCATGCATAGTTCTTCTTGTCCTCATTTTATTATAATTGAGTGTTTAAAAAAGCTCTAATAGCTTTAACTTTTAATTTATCCCCCATACTAGCGTTTTTTGGCGCTTTAATTAAATCCATTATTTGATCTTTACCAATACCTAACTTACCCGCAACTCTTTTCATACCGCTTAAATCAGCGTTTAGTAAAGTTGTTAACTTTTGAATATTGTTTTTACCTTTAAACTTACTACCAAAATCAGAAAGCTCATTAACTATAGAATTAAATTGATCTTCATCCATTTTGTTTGTTTTATCAATTATCGCTCGTTTTGCTCTATCAAAATCAGTAAGTTCAGTTTCTACATCTGGCGTATATTTTTTTCTATATTTTTCATCGTCTGATGCAAACTCTGAGCCCATAAGTTCACCGCGTATCACGCTAGCATAAGTAGAAGGAACATTATCGTATAATTTTTTTACAGCGTCATAAGTTCTTGGGTTAACTATACTACGGTCGTCAAACCCAGTAAACCCAAAGCTGCCTGTTGCTTCAGGATATGGATCTGTACCTGCTCTACGCATTTGTTCATCATAAGTTAAAGATTCTTCTGTTTCCTTCTTCTTCTTAAACGGATTATTTTCTTGTGTATATGCCATTATTTTTTGCCTTTATTTTTTCTACACTTAGCAATCATACCGCTAGCATAAGCAGAGGGAAATACTTTGTGAGCTCTTTTAGCTTTGTAGTAACAAGCGTCTTTTAATTTAGCTGGACTTTCATGCGCTTTGTGTTTAGCTTTATCGCCACAAACACAAGGCTTTGCGCCATTGTCACACTTAGCGCAGCTTAGTTTTTTGAAACAATGCTTGTTCATAGGGCTATCTGAGTTCTTTTTACAGCTACCCGGCGCGCATGGAGCCGTGCCCTTTACTCTTGAGTAGCCATCGTAGCAACTACAATTGCCTTTCTTTTTAACTGGTGAAGCCGTCATTATAACCGGCGATTTTGTCATTGTATATCCCATAACTTTATTTTTAACATTTCCATCTTCTTCTAGCGGCCTTACCTCTTTCGCCTGTCCAACCTTTTGATCTTGCACAAAATGATTTTCTACGCTTAGCAGCTTTACTACCAGGTTTAACTTTGCCAGTTACAGCTGTTTTTAGCTTACTTCCTGGATTTTCTTTTTTATATTGAGCTACTCCTTTAGCTGTCATTCCAGCACCTTCGTCTGCAGATCTAAATGTTCTACCTTTTCCTTTGGTAGTCTTTCTCATTGCAACAGGGCTGCTTTCTTGCTTTTTACTTTCTGCTTTTACTTGTGCAACGCCAGCCTTGTTTTCAGACCTTTTTTCACTCATTGTTTTTTCTTCAGCATGAGTGTGTTTATGAGTGCTTTCTTTTACATTTTCTTGATTGCCTTCTTGTTCTTTTCTGTTTTTAAATATATTGCTTACTATTCTACCAGTACCACCCATCAAAAACTTCCCTGGAGAAGGTTTTATAGGAGAAACAGACGTTTTGTCTATTTGTATTTTTTTTTGTATATAAGCCATTAGTTGTTCGTATTAAAATTAGCTACAAAAGAAGAATCATCTTGTATGTCATACTCTAAGTATACTTGAGCAGATCCTTCGGCGTTTGTTAGACGCGCTACAACATCATATTCTGTAGTTATAATTCTTCCACCACACAAAACATCAACTGTGCTACCTACAGGTATAATCACATCTTTTAACAAGTAGTTTCTAGATGTTACATTAGTAGATCTATTTAAAGATCTAATAATAATGTCAACAGTGCAGGCTACATTAACAGTATTGGTAACGAAAAGTTTTTTAAGAGTTAACTTTTCTGCAGCCAAGCCAGTATTACCACCAAGCCCTGAGTATAGTTTTACCTCCGTATTATCTATTAATGATCTTAATATTACTCTCATTACTTTATTATTACTCGCTTTTTTTATATTTCACGCTACGACACGTTGACTACTCCTCTATTATTCCAAAGTTTGTTTCTGTCTTTAGGCCTACTTGTAGGTAGCGTGCTAGCGTCAAGCTTTGAAGCGTCTGTTGTTCCAGCGGCACCGTCTCTACCATCAGCTCCGTCTGCCCCATCAGCACCCGCAGGCCCTCTTGCTCCGTCAGCGCCTCTTGCCCCAGCCGCACCTGCAGCACCTGTATCTCCTTTTGCTCCAGCAGGACCTTGTGGTCCTTGAGCTCCATCACCAACTTCAGATGTTATATACCTTCTAAGCTCTTCTATATCTTCCGTTAGCTGTTGTATTGCATATAAAGCAGGCGCTAAGTTTTCAAACATGCCAGCGTCTTCTATATGCTCGCCTCTATCAAACTTGTCTTTAATTTCAGTTTCTTTAGCTGTGTCTATAGACTTAGAGTCTTTTGAACCTCCAGTTTTCTTATTAAATATGTCTGATGATTTTCTATTTCCTAAAGCCATAATTTATGTTGTATATTCCCAAACTATTGTCAGTATTACTTGTGCTGATGAACCAGCGCTTCTTTGAAGAGCTACACCTATAGCATCTCCTGCGGCAAAACTATTAGTATTCATTGTTGTTATTACAGTTGTTTGAGCAGTGCTTAAATCTATACTTGTATTATCAACATGTGTACCGTCTTCTAATTTATCTGTAGTATCTGTTATTTTTGATATTCTTAGCTCACAGCTAGAACCTAAGCTTGTTTGAGACCTTACTGCTATCTTTTTTATAGTACCAGGATAAGGAGCTAAAGTTCTAGTCCAATAATTAGTCATAGGACCTCCGTTAGTACTTTCGTTTAAGTTATTAAAAGGCACATAATTTTTAATGCTAGTATTGTTGCTTAGCTGAAAGTTATGTGTTGTTACGCATATTTGCTTGACTCTATCAGAATCAAAAGTACCAGCTGTTATTTTGCTTACGTTTAAGTTTGGTATTTGAGCGTCACCAAGAGTTCCAGCGTTTATCTTACTAGCGTTTAAATTAGGTATGTCGCTATCAACAATCTCACCTCTAATAGTTGCCGATGATTTATTTTCAACATTACTTAGCGAAGCGTCGCTTTTAAACTCTGTAAGTGTTCTAGACGTAAGACTGCCACTACCCCCATCAACAACAACAGATGAAGCTGCAGATCCTTTTCCACCAATTGAAAACGTAGGTACTCCTGATTCATCTATGGTTGCGACGGTAGATCCAGCGCCATTTATAAAGTCAAACGTATGTGTTCCAGCAGTACTAGACTCATCGTAGTCAATTTGAAACTTAAGGCTTTGAGCAGACTGTATTAAAACATCGTGAGGAGCAACGCCTCTAATAGTATGGCTTGCATCTTGTAGAAGATCGCTAAGGGTTTTGCTTAAAGTAAATGTAAGATCGTATTCATCTGTAGAGCTACCGGTACTTGTGTCTGTCCAGTTAATATTTATACCACCACCTTCTTTAAACTTCCAGTGTTTTCCGTCTGATATAACAACGTCTGTAGTATCACCGTCTTCAACGGTAAAAGACATGTCATCTCCAGCGTTAGCGTTTTTAGTTACTTTGCCGTCTGAGTCAACAACGAGTATATTTGTTTCAGTAGAAGTTTCTAGGTTTTCTAAATAAACCGTAGTTCTAAATCTACTAATTAAATTCCATATATGCTGACCTATCCATTTCACTAGTCGTAGTCTATATATTCAATTACTACCTCTTGACCTTGCTCAATAGCTTTAGCAATGCTTGGGTAAATTCGTTTATACGCGTTAACAGATTTTCCAACAAATCCATCTCTAAGTATAAGGTTGTTTTCTTGGCTATCCCCAACGATAAGACACCCAGCAGTATGCTCGTCAGTGTTTCCAGTATGAATAAGAATATACTCAAAACCAGGAACATCAGTGACGTGAAGCATACCACGATGTATGCCAGGGTATTTTTTATCATAACGCGAATGGAAACCTCCTTCTTTTCTTAACTCTATTTTGTACGTGCCCGCAGGTATTCTAGTTTCACCTTTAACTTTTAAAGCTCTTTGCTCGTCTTCCAGCGTGTAGCATAAAAAGTGTCTGCCCAAATCGTTTACTTCAAACAATAGGCCATGTGTGCAATCTACTTGCGAGCTAAATCTTAATACTTCTAATTTCATTACGACTTAGTGTAGTATGAATACTCTACTATACAAGCAGCTGTGTCAGCTTGAACCTCTATTCCTGTGCTAGGATTTATAGGTAGCCACAACCATTCGCCAGCCGTTAACTTAGCAAAAGCTGTGCCGCCATCAGTTTTTACTGTTACAAAGTTCGTAGTGTCAGTGTTTTTAATATATATGTGCGTGACAGCTGAAACGCTGCTAGCTACTAAAACGGTTGCCGAACTGTGTGATATGCTCAGCCTGTTGTTAGAAACAGAAGGAGCAGCGTCTACAGTTAAACTGTCTGACTCAGTTAAAGATAAAGCGTTAGTAGATACTTGACCAGCACTAGCCTGTAGCGTTAATGTTGCTTTTAATGTTGCCATTTTATTATTATTTGTTTGTTACTCGCAAGCTTTAATACCTTCTAATTCTTTCTCTAATTCATTTATTCTGTCATCATTTTCGTTGATGATTTTTATCTTTTTTTCAAGCCTTTGCTCTAATACCATAATATCCTCTTCTAGCTGACCTATTTGACTATAGGCTATACCCATAGTAAAGATAATACCTATTATCCATATTATGTTACCTACTGATATTTCTAGATTTTTACTTATCATTTCTCTTGATAAACTCTAATATTATATCAATTTTTCTCATCATTTCGTTTATATTATCTGCAGCTTTTTCGTGATGTCGTGAAAACTGATTTTTAACCTCATATAAACTAAACACTAAAAATCTGTAAAGCGCATATAAAGCGCCTAAAAGCAATACTAGAGGCAACCCGTAACCTTCTATTAATTTTAAAATTTCTTCCATATTAAGATCCAAAAAACATTTTAGCAAGAGCAGCGGCGACTATACCATATATAACCCACATAGCTCTAGCTAAAGTTTTTCGAGCCGATGTGTTTTGGTTAACTCTAGCAGCAACACCTTTATCAGGGTCTAGTAATTGCTTAGTAAGCGTGTCTAGTTTCTCGTCCATCTTGTCGAGTTTTTTGTCCATCTGATCCATTCTCTGCTTCATTAATGCTATTTCTTTGTCAACCGTTGCCATTGTTTTATTATTACATATTAATCGTGGTAGTAACAGTTACCAGATTTAGAGTTAGTTTTCATTTTACATCTTTTGCCATCTGGCTTAATATGCTTACACTGTTTTTTATCTCCAGTTTCGTTTTGCTCTACTTTTTCGTGAACAGTGCAAAATCCATCTTTAACTGGTTTTCTTTTACATCTATTGCCTTTAGAACTTATAGCGGCGCAAGTAGCGTCTTCACCTTCTTTTTTCTGTTTTTCAATATTCTCTTGAACTTTCTGCTCGTTTTCCTTAGCCTCTTGTTCTTTCTTTTCCTGCCTTTTCTTTTCAGCTTGTTCTTTTCGCTCTTTAGCCTTTTTAGTATCAAGCTCTTGTTCAACCTTGAGCTGATTCATACGTTTGGTATCTAATGTAACTACGTACTCGTTTTCTTTACCTTCGTTTTTAACAACCTCAGTTCCAACATTTAAGTCCCAAGCGCTCCAACCTAAGAACAACATCATGCGCTGCATGTTAGTGTTGTCTTCGTTAAAAGCTTCTCTTAAGTTGTCTATTTTACGTATAGCTCTAGCCATAGGTATGTTTGTTGTAGCTTCAACAACGTTACCAACCGCCTGCCAGCCAGGGTTATCGTAGTCTAACATAGACATTTCGTTCATAACATCTCTACTAAACTTACGGGTTTTACCTGCAGAATAAAGCTTTCGAGCTTTTGATCCAAGTGGTGGAGACACGTTTAAAGCTTCGATAACAACCTGAGCATAGTCTGCTCTCCAACCTTTATTGTCTTCTTCTATGTATTTAATAATTGCGTTTTTAAAAGTAGCAAGAGCAGCCCCGTATATACCAGACCCTCTAGCCAAAGAGTCAAACATACTATTTAGTATTCTAGAGTGTTTAGTGTCTTCGGTTCTATCTTTAGCTGCTTGCTGTGCTTCTGTTAGCTCTTCGTCGTCATCAAAAGCTAAAGCGAACAACGCGTTTTGCATGGCTGCAAATATAAAGTTTTGAACAGCGCCATAGTAAGCTATTCTTGAAACGTTGCTTCTCCAGTCGCCTCTACCATTTATTAAATCACCAGCCGCCTTCTTTATAAGCCTGTTGTACTGCATTGGTGTATTTGCGAACGCTAGTATAATTCTACCTAAGTTAGAAGCTTGTTGTTGTGATATTTTGTCAGGCCTAGCTGACTGTTGAGTTTCTTCTGCTATTTCTTGAAAGTCTAAAAAAGCTTGAGCCTCAGCCTCAGCTTGAGACACACCTTGGTTTAAGTATTTGTTAACTCTATTTCTATAAAATGAAGCGCCACCAGAAGCAATAGCAAAGCTATCCGCTATTTGCGTTGGTGTAAAACCTATCTTAAGTAGATAACCTAAAGCGGCTTTAGCTTTATTTGTAGCACCAGCAACAGCGTTTGCAAGTTCTGCCTCATTTACGTTAGTAGCTAGACCAGCTCTTCTGTTTCTTAAAAAGTCAGAGTTAAACAGAAAACTAAAATCAGACCAATATTGTTTTTGGTTAGCAAAAGCTTTACCAGCTTTAAATATGTTATTGTCCTCAAAGTTGATAAAGTTAACTGTAGACAAGGTTTGTAGCACAGCCGATCTAGCGTTAAAGAACATAATAGCACCAACAGAGTTGTTGATCCAGTTGTTCCATGCGTTTTCAAACCTAGTAGCGCCTTTTCTACGGTTTTGGCCAGTCTCCATGCGGTATAATATATCCTCTAGAGCTGATCTAAAGTTGCTACCATATATAGCTTCGATTTTATTTAAGTTGTCTGGCGAAAATATTATATCTTTGTTTTCTAAAAACTCAGCTAAAAACTGTTTTCTACCAATTCTACCAGTGGCGTTCTGTAAGTCAAAAGCAATGTTCTCAACGTCCCAATTTTCAGTAGGCTCTAAATAACCTTGCTCTTGTCTAGATATTTTACCTAGCGCGTCAGCGTAAGCCATAAGCTCTTGATCCTGCTTAACTAAGTTTATCATGTTAATTTTAGCCGAGTTAGATAGTCCAGGAATATCATAACCAGCTTTATCAAATAAATAAACTCTTACAGCCATGCCGTAAGTATATTTGCCGCCCTCTGTAAGTTTACCTAATAGCTTCTTTACACTAGGAAACTCTTTTTGCAAAGCTTTATAATCGTCTCTAATAGCTTGCTTTTGTTGGCTCATAGCTCTGTCTGCTCTAGCGAAAGGCTTTATTAAAGCCTCTTCAAAAAACTTTATGTCAGCGTCTCCCTGTGCTCCTGTTCCAGCAAAGTATCTAAGTAAGCCCGCAAAGTCCTCGGCTGAAGGAGGAACAAAGAAGGTAAATCTACCTTTGTTTTTACCTCTTCTTCTAGCTTCAACCCTTGAGAATCTTTTTTCAGCGCCAACACCTTTTGTGTTTTCTAAAATTCTATTGAACGTTATGTCTATGTCTTTACTAAAGTTTATTTTAGCTTGAACAACGTTTCCTTTTATGTCTAATGAGTTGAAAGCTTCTCTAACAGCCTTGACGTTACTTATAGCGTCGTCAACAAAATATATATCGTTGTAACCTTTAGAATATTTATCTACTAGCCAATCAGCTTTAGCTTTACCCGTGCTGTTACCTAGACCGGTTATGTTTTCAAAAGGCATGTTAATACCTTTAGTTTTTAACCACTCGTATATTGCCGCGGCAGACTCAGCAGGCCTAGCTGTAAGTATAAAATTGTTTTTAGGTCCGTATTTAGATATTCTGTTTCTAAGTTTGTTTAACAGTGGTCCTTCTACGCCGCCTCTTACGTTTACAAAATCTGCAAAGTCAAAAGTAAATCCTCTTTCGGCAAGACCAGGTCCTTTTACGGGCCAATCACCAGAGCTTATTTTTGTTTCTTTACCAGTGGCCGGATCTGTAGCCATAATAAAATTTTCGCCATCGATAATAAGTGTTTCGTCAAAGTCAAAAACAGAGGCGCCGTTAGGCTTTATATCTCTACTTGCTAATATGTTGTTTCTAGCCTTGGTGTACTTTTTAGCGTTTTCTATTTTTTTATCTATCTCTATTCTAGTATAAGGCTCTCCGATTAATTCACCAGTGCTTATATCTCTAATAGTTTCAAGCTCTGCAAAAGGTATAGTTAAAGAGTTGTAGTATCTAAACCAACTAGGGTCAACTCCAAATTGATAACCAGCGTTCATTAAGCTTTGTAATCCTTGAGCTTTTAAAACATTGTCCATTGTTTTTGGTATAACAGCCACGTTGTAGTCTTTATAAAACTCGTTGATGTTTTTTATACCACCTTTTTTATGCTCTTGTATTATTTTTATAGCCATGTAGTTAGCGGGTATCATGTGCTCATACTCCGCTAGCGATCCTAACTGCTTAGGATTCATGTTTTTAACATTGTCTGCTATGTATTTTAGGTTGGCAGCCCTTCTTATAGGTGCTTTCATAGAGCTGTTTGCGCTAATCATAAACATAGCTAAACTTACGTCATTGTCTCCAACTACGTTTAAAGCCATGTTTATAACTTCTCTAACTTCCGTAGCTTCCGCTAAACTTGCCTCGTAGTTTCCTTTTTCAACAGCATATTTACTATTTTGAGGTAAAAGCTTAGTGTTAGCTGCATCAAATATTTCTTGAGTCATACCTGGTATTTGCAACACTCCCCACTTTATGAAGTCACTAGTGCTGTTAAATACTTGGTATCTTTGAGTAGCGCTTAAATCTGCACCCTCTACGTAGTATGGCTTTCCATTTTTGTCTATAGCAATTGACCCTCTACCAACTTTAGACGCGCCGGCATACATAGGCTTTAATATAGCCATTACTCTAGCTATTTCAGGTAAAGTATATTCTACCCCTGTTCTTGGGTTAATAGTGTTTAGTAAGGCTTTACCAATATCAGCGGGAGCTTTTCTAGCCGCGGCCACTAAATCTATATTATCATATAAGTCTGAGCCTTTAACTTTTTTACCATTTATTTCAATGCCTAAAAGCTTTGTTATATTGTCTGCTTCGCTAGTAAAGCTATTAGCAACATAATTACCCCAGTCAAAGCCATCTAGATCTGATCTAGAGTCTGCAACAGGTTTAAAATAGTTGGCTAGCTTTACAATATCCTTCGCTATACCGCCTAGCGACGATTTAGGTATTGACCCTTCAAAAACGCTAACTAGCACGTCTCTAACTTGCTTCCAGTCTGACACGTTTCTTATTGAAGGGTTTAACATGGCAGATATTTGTGGAATTTCACTAACAAATAATGTTTGCTTTTCAGGTGGTAGCGTTCTAAAATCTTTACTAAATGCTATAGAGCTACGGCCATCACCAAATAAAGCTACGGCAGCTGTTTCAGCTGTTCCGTTTTTAATATCATTCATTCTGACGCCTTGGTTAGCTGTTATAGCTGCAGCTTGCTTTATAAGCTCTCTTATATTACCATCAAACTTAGTTCCACTCATGAAAGATCCGTCTGGATTTATACCAAACTCTGCCCAAAACTGCTCTTTAGTTATATCAGTTCTTTTTGTTTGAGCCTCTTTACCAACAGCGCTACCACTTTGAGCCATAGATATTCGAGCTCCTTTATTGTAAAACACACCAAGTCCAGTGTTGGCAACTAGTGTTGATTGACTAGATACTGTCTCTCCCTCTGGCAAAGCAAGATCTCTAAGGTCTTTCCAGTTTTCTTTTATTGCGTTCTGCGCGTTGATTCTAAGGTTATTACTAAGAGTTTGGTTAGCTAATACTCTATTAGCCGGCACCCCAAATTTTTCAGCAACAATTTCCATTATATTAAACAACGATCCAGTTGAAACAACATCAGAAGATTTTGTTGGCACAACTAACTTTCCCTTGTTGTTCTTTACCTTCTGAACATCAGACACAGCTTTTTTAGCGTCTACGTAAGCTAAGCCAGTAGAAGTAACATTCGACTCAACGACAGCTTTAGATATGCTCTCTATGTCTAAGCCAAAAGCACTAGCAAAAACACCGGGTATAACAGCTTGCTCTCTAGCCTCAGTGTGACTAAGATTTTCTTGCTCAAACGATTCTATCATGTTGTTGCCTTGGTCCACGATCATATCGCCAAAAGTAGTTCCGTCACCAATGTTTTTATCTAAAGACACAGTGCCACCACTTTTGTCTTTTTTATATTGATTCATTACATCGCCCTTGGCTCTAAATATAATAGACTTACCTTGACCACCAGCAACACCCGTAATCCAGCCAAACAAACTAGCATTAGTGGCTTCTATATCAAAACCTCTACCTCTTTCGCCTGTTTTTTTATTTATTTTACCTAAATATCTATCTCCTATCTCTTCTTTTACTTTTCTTACAAAGTCTTCCATAGCCGCACCTCTAAGACCTTTTTCAGTCATACCAGCCATTATCAAGCCGTCTAAAGCAGAAGAGTCAACTATAGACGAATAGCCATTGTAGTAATCTTCTGACATTTTAAAATCTTCTTGAGTACTGTATTTAGGCGTACCGTCAGGATTTTGAGTAAAATTATCAAAGTCTTTTAAGTCGTTTAAATCTCTAGACGAAAGATAATTACCAACTTTTGTGTTTTTTGTTCTTTCAGATGGAGCAACAATATATTGAGATATTCCTTGCTCTAAAAGATTTTCTATTAAAACTTCTTTTTTAATTCTAGGATCAGACGCAAGTTTGCTAATATCTCCTTTAAGCTCTGCTCCAAATCTAAACATGTTCTTTTGAGCTTCGGTAAATTTACCTTTAGCTATACTTTCGTTGTAGTCTCTTAAAAAGTTAAATACATCTTTTCCTGTTCTAAACGTTATAGGCATACCCATTTTTTGAGTAGCTTTTCTAACAAAGTCTCCAATTTTAGTAAATACGTTCTCTTCGTACTTAATATCCCCAGACGCCAACGCATCTCCAAAAAGTGTTAACAGCTCTACAGCTTGAACGCTAGATGGGTCTGACTGGTAAGCTTCAACTCTTCTTGAAAAAGTAGAGTCAGCTATACGTTTAGGATTTAACTTCATTATTTCCGCGCCTAAACCTTGTTGTATTGCTAATGCAGCTTCTTTGTTAAGCAAAGGGTTTCCGTCTTGGTCTGTTATTATAAAACCATCTTCTGTAGTTTCAGCCATTGTCATAGCCATAAACTTATGCAAAAGCTCGTGCGCGGCAACATTTGCCCCAGACGAAGTCATAGCTTTACTCTTGTTGACTATAAAAACTTCGTTTCCATTGTTGTCGGTAAAAGCGCCACCTTGCTCTTTTGCCGCTTGCTTGATTTTGTCTTTAGATAAGTCAGTGTTTTCTGATAAATAAGTTTCTATTTCAGCTGAAGGGTCAGTATTTTTATCGCCAAAAACCTTAACTACAATACCCATTTTTTCGCCCATAAGCTTGGCGTTTTTTGTAGTTCTATCAAACATCTTTTCTGTAACTTGAGCTACGCCAGAGTTGTTAATTTGAACATCAAGAGCCTCAATGTTTGCGTCATACATACCTGCAAAAGCCGGATCTAACTCTTTTTTCTTAGCTAGCAACTCTTGTTTCTGTATAACTAGATCTAACTGCTCGTCAGTTACGCTTTCAGGCGATAAGTTTATAGCGTTGTTTATTAGTAAAGAAAAGTCTCTACCCTTTTTCATTTTATTGTATAGATCGGTAAAATACTCTACTTTACTATCGTTTCCATCCGCGCTATATATGTCAATTTTTTCTGCAACTTGTAGCATGTCGTTTTCTATGTCTTGAACAACATCTAAGCCTCTTTGTCTAAACCCATCGAAAAGTTGATTTCTAAACGCTTGATAATCTCCGCTACCCATAGCCGTGCTAGTACCTTGTAAAGTTCCGTTTAGCAAAAGCACGCTTTCGGCTATATCTCTATGGTTTTCTAAAGTACCAAATATACTACCGTGGCCTAAACCTAAAGAGTGTTTGTTTATGTTTTGAAAAGTAAGTTCGGTAAGTTCTTCCGTGTATTCTCTTGCGTAGTTTAACCAAAATTGACCAACAGCGTTTAGCCCAGCTTTTCTATTAACAGCTGATTTTAAATTAGTTCCAAATGAGCTTTTTAATCCTGATAAAACCCTACTTGAACCACCGACTAGCTTAAAGTCTGGCATTATCAACTGACTCAAAGATGTAGCCACAGAAGCGTAAAAACCATATTGCTGGGCTTTTTCATCATCTAAGCCTAGCGCCTTGCCTTCTTGAACATTGTCATGTATTGTTAGTCTCCAAGCTGTTTCCGAACCTTTTAGCGCTGTTAGCTTTTTTGCGTCTACACCTTTTTTAGCTAAAGTGCTATATAGCTTACCCATTTTATTAACGTCACCTTTTCTAGCAGAAGCTATTATTTGTAATGTAAACGGTAGCATGTTAGCTGTAGTTTTCATAGCATGCTTATAACCTCCAAGAAATTGACCTTCTTTTCTTAAATTAGCTCCGTCCGCAACCGGTACAAATGTAGTTAAAGAGGCGACTAAGCCTCCGTACTTGTTGTTTAGCCAATCGTAATTGTCGTATACGTTCTCGCTAGTAGAAAAACTTCCACCAATACCTTTTATGTTACTGCCTATCCACTCCCCTACAGATATTACTGTGCCGACATAAAGGTCAAGCCCGCCTTTTATAAGGCCAGTTACCAAAGTGTTTGTAAAGTCTCTAGAGCTACCAAAAACACCAGTATCGTCGGTAACTCTTTTATTTTTCCATTCGTAGTAGTCGTCGTCTAGCTTAAAATCACTACCTATAACTTTAGTCATTTTATCATAACTAAACTCAGCGTATGTTCTTTCTTCGGCGTTTTTTATTTTAGAAGCCATAGAGTCTAACTCTCCGCCTTCAACGTCTAGTTGCTGTCTTTGTAATTCTAAGTCAAGATATTCGTTTTCAAGCTGCCTTGCTCTTTCTAGATATGGCTGAGCGCTTTCTCTAAGCTCTTTGTACTCGTTGTATCTTTGGTTATATTCTTTAAATCTACTGTCATATAGCTTTTGTAGTTCTCCTTTAATATAATCGTCTGTTTGACTGTCAATTCTTTTTTGAAAATCATTTAGCGCTTCAACATCACCTTCTAACAACTTTTGTACGCTTTCTAGTTGAGATCCTATACTACCGTATTCTTCGTTTAACGCTGTAGATCTTTCTTGGTAGTCAGCTACTAAGTCGTCATAATCTTTTTTATCTTGCTCGAAATCATCAATCGCTAGCTCTAGCTGATCTCCTTGCTGGTTTAGTTCATCTATATTTTTGCTAAACAACTTTTGCTTCTCTTGAGCTAAAAAGTTTCTTTGCCAACTTTCACCCAAATCACCATTTGCTAGGGCTTTAACATCTCTATACGGTAAGTTTCTAAATATATCAAACTTGTTGTCCCCAATCCAATCTAAATTGTTAAACTCTTGCTCGCCTCTTTGAGTTGTGCTACCGATCTTACCTTGCATTAGGTTTTGAACCATGTTAAACCCAGAGTTAGTTTGAAGCTCATCAATAGCTTTTTGATAGTTGTTTATCACCTCGGTTTCTATGGGGTTTTGCGCGGCTCTTTGTTCGTTTAATTTTTGGTTTATATAGTTATCTCTTTCTATTTCAAAGTTTTTACCACCTTCTCTTGGATCGTTTTCTCTATTGTATTCTGCTCTATATTGATTAGCTAACTCTTGCCCAACGGTGTTGTTCCAATCATCAAGCTTTTGCTTGTTTAATTCGTAAACGTCTTTTTTTCTTAAAGCCTCTAAGTCTATGTTGTTTTTAACTTCTTCGGGATTTTGCTCGTTAAAAAGCAACTCATCTTGTAGTCTTTGTTTTTCTTCGTCTGTTTCAGCGACCTCAAGAGCGTTTTTTAATTGAAAGTTTATGTTGTGTAGAGCTATATCTTTAGTATACTCGTCGTTTCTTTTTCTTAAGTTTTCTTTTTCTTCAGCCGTTTCTGGAGCTGAGTTTGCCCCCTCGAAATGCAACTCAGTCATTCTGACGTAAGCATCGTAAGCTTTCACCCAATCTTCTCTATTACTACCTCCAGCTGTTATGTTTCCGTTTTCGTCAGTATGGTGTTTGTAAGGCTTTTTGGGTATAAATATTTTTTGAGATCCACTTAAAAGATAGCCAGACTTAATTTTTATTTGATTCTTACCAAATATACCGTCTGTGCCCAAGCCTAGCATGTTTGTGTTTTCAAAAGTTAACTCTGCCGCTTTTGGATCGTCAGCGTAATAGGTATTCAAACCTTCTGATAAATCTTTTTCAACCTTATAACCTTTTGTATTTGAAGCTAACTCGACAAAAGCTTCAAGAGTCATAATTTGAGGCCTAATGTTGACTTCTTCTAGATTTTCACCTCTGTATATAGTTTCATCTTCTGGTGAATCCGAAGAAGTATCTTCCCCATCTGATCCCGTATTCATCGACGTGTCGTTGGGATCTACTGTCTCCACGTCGTCCTCGTTTCCCTCTAATTGTTTTAAAGGGCTTAATAGTTTTGCTTTTGGAAATTTTGCAAGAAAAGCTTGTTCCTTGTCTTCTGGAATGTTATAGACCTTGTCGTCTACTGAATATCTAGGCATGATAATAAATTTTTAATTACTCTTCTTCTACGTCCTAATTAGTCGCAAAGCTTACGGACGAAGATGTAACCTCACTTTGGCTATATTTATTATCACTTGATTTACTCAGTATTTGACTCTAAAAATTGCTCAAATCCTTCTTCAAAAGTGTTACTTACTGGATCGCTGGGAATACCTTTATTGTTGCTTGCTACTTGATATTTGTTATAGGTACTTCTAGACATCTCTAAATAATACTCTTTAATCTCTTCTCTCAAAGCATCTACAAAGCCTTCTTTTTTCCAAAGATCCGACGAAGGGTTTAAGTCTTCTTCACTTAAGCCTGTGTTGGCTGCGGCAAAGTCTTCTATAAAACTTCTGCCAGTTCCATTTAAGTCATCATACATCCAAGACATAAGCTGGTTGTCATTAGCGTCTCTAAGCATGTAGTCTAAGTCTGACTTAATAGCGCCTTCGTCAAAACTTAAGTTATCTTTAACTGATTTACGTAAAGCGTCTCGTTGATTTTTTAACGCTGTCCTGCTTCTTTCGTCTATTTTATACACGCCCTCCATAGCTTGCTCTAAAGTCATTTGCTTTGGTTCACCTGTGGTTGGATCTTTAATGGTAAAAATCATTTGTCCGTCAGTCATCTGAACAGGTGCGTTTTTAGAAAATATTTCGTTTAAGTAGTGTTTTTTTTCTTGACTAGAACCGTTAGAGTAGGCACTAATACCGTTTCCTTCAGGACCATATCCATTTGCAGTAACCCACTCAAGTTTAGCATCTTGAAGCTCTTTCATTCTATTATTCATGTTGATAGAGTTATCTTCTATCTCTTGCATTTTAAGCTTTAAGTTTTTATACCTTTTGCCCCTATAGCTTGTTTTAGCAGCTTCGTTTTTTAGTCTTGCTAACTCTTCTTTTTGAGCTGTAAAGTATTCTGTAGCCATGTTTTGTCCATTACCAAAGCCTTTAAAACCTTCTACGCTAGCCTCGTTTATATCGTAAGCTTCTAACTCTTTTTTAGCTAAAGCTTCAACTTGACTTTTGTACGCGTCTGCAACGGCGTCTATTTGAGATCTAATATCGCCGTAATTAACTTGCTTTGGAGAGCTTTTTCTGTAGTTAGCGATAAAATTAGCGTCGCCACCACCAAACTTCATAGGTGATTTATTTTTTTTAGAACTTAATGGAAAAAATCCACGATCTAGCATAGGAACAGCGGTAGCGTCTTTCTTTTTATTTTCGTCTGTTCTACCGCTTACGGATATACTTCTATCGACGGTGTTTGTATTGAGGGTAGAATTATCTTCGCTATCTGTACTTTTTTTGCTGTCTGTATTTCCTTCTTGCTTCTTCTTTTCTTCTTCTTCTTCTCTTCTTTTTTGTTCAGCTTCTGTATATTCTATTTTTGATTTTTTTCTTTCAACTTTCTTTTCTAGTCTTTTGTATTTTTTGCTGTCAGGACTTAAGCCTTTCATTTCTTCTTCAAGCTTAGCCACTTTATTGCCTTTACGCATAGACTTGCGATCTTCAAAGCCTAATTCTTGAGCCTCTTCTTTTCGTCTTAACTGTCTTTCAGTGTTACCAGATATTAAATCTTCTACGCTTTTTAAATCTGAGGCTACTTTACCCCAGTCAACTCTAGACGTCCAGCTTCCAGGAACTGATGTTCCCGCTCCGAACGACTTTCCGCTACCAAAAGTTTTATTGTCTTTTTTTTCTTCAGCCATAATTATATTTTATTTTTTGTTACCTTTGATAGATTTAGCTACTACGTCGATTAAATTGTAGTTTACTATGTCAGGCTTTCCTGGTCTACTAACAACCGCGTATGAAGGTACTTCGTCGGACATAACACCTTGAAACTTACCTTTACCGTGTTTTTTGTTTTTGTACTCAAAGTTGTATACGTTAAGACCACTAGGAGACTCACCAACTTTCTTAATGTTTTTCTTCATAGATCTCTCAGAAAACATGTTTGCAACACCGCCAATTATACCTGCGCCTCCACCGACAATATCCGCTGTCGACTGATCAACCGCTCCTTGAGCGTTAGCCGCGTCTTCTCTAGACATGTTCATTAGATTAGCGTTCATGTCAGCTTGTCTAGCTTGGCGCTCTGACTCTCCTTGAGCCTTCGCCATTTGGTTAGCACCGGCAGCTTGAGCTGCAGCTTTAGTATTAGCAGACTCTTGAGCACCTATACTAGCTGATGCTTGTTGAGCTTGTTGATTTGCGGCGCCCATCATAGCTTGAATATTACCAGCGTCAAAACCACCCGCCTGTTCCATACTACCCATCATGTTAGCTTGCTGTTGCTCCATAGCCTTTCTTTGAAACTCAGCCTGCTGCGTGTTGACAGTTAGATCTTCCATAGTGTTTTCAAGATCAGCATATGGATTTGTTATCTCTGTGTTTCTGTATGCCTCCTTATCTAACGCGGCTTGATCATTAGCGGCTTTTAAAGCATCTTTCTTTTTACCTCTACCTATTAGACCACCAGCCAACTGAGCTACGGCTCCTAAGAATTTCATAGGGCTGTTACTGTAGTGTATTGGATCGTTATTTTTATTGCTCATACTTTTTAATTTACTATACTATTATTACTTTTTTATACGCTTATTTACTACTTTGAGCTATCTCAGCACTGACGTTAAATATCTCAGCTCTATCTGTAGAATCGTTTATCATCTTGATTTCTGCATAGTAACCTAACAAAGAACTGATGTTAGCCATGCTACTTTTGCTAAAGAACAAGAAGTCTCCAGCCGCGGGAGGAGTTATGGTTACATCAGCATCGACGTATATATACCCATAGCCATTAAGTCTTCTTATCTCCTCTATAGGCCCAACTTTAGATATATTGTTAAAACTTTGCACCGTATCAAAACCGCTGTCAAAAGTTTCTGGAGAACAAAATAAAGTGTCTCCTACTTGAACAGAGTTGTTTATATTACCGGTTATTTTTATAGTTATTAATGCCATTTAATTATTTTATGAAACTGTTACTTTTTGAGTTTTTAAGGTATCTACTGGATCAAAAGTGTTAGACGTGCCTGTTCCAGTGTACTTTATAGTATAAGTAACCTTACCGTTAGCGTCTCCATCAGAGTTAGCACTTAAAGCGTAAGACACTTCCCATCTTGAAATATCGTCAACAGACAGCGCCATATCATGCTCTCCAGCGCCAGTTCCAAAAGAAAGGCCACTATCAGTTTCTATAACTACAGTAGCTACAGTTCTTTGCGTTGTGCCAACCGTTGTGCCACCATCGCTAGAAACGGTAAACACGTCATTTTCACTACTGTCATCAGACGCATTTATAGTCTGCGTAGCTGAATAACCTGTTCCAGCGGTTAAAATTGGAGTTTCAGTGCCGGCGGTGTTTACTATAGCAACAGTAAATGATTGGCCTGAAGTAGATGCTGTAACTTCTTCAGATTCTCTTATTTTTACAGTGTAAACGACGTCTTCCGTTATAGTTAAGCTACCAAACAAAACATCAACTAAAACTGTTCCAAAAGCCCCATCAGAGTAAGAGACCGTTATATCGTTAGTGTTAGCTGTGCCGGCGCTCGTAGTTATTGTTAGGCCTGTTGTTGTAAAGTCTGCTGCGGCCGCAAGATCAAAGCCTAGGTTTGGTGTTATAACCATAGAAAGACTTAGTAGCGTGTCTTGATTGTCGCCGTCCATTACCTCAGCTGAAATTTCTTGAACACTAGCGTTAGCTAAAGATAAGCCTGTTGTGCTATCAACCATTACTACACTTACGTTTCTAGTTAAAGAGTCAGGTATTACCGGCTCTTCAACTTCAACATCACCATCGTTCATTGTTGGGCTAGGAAAAGTTACTAAATCGAAAGCTGAAATACCACCGTCGCTTGGGTCTGGGTTGTCAGCTTGACCTTGGTAAGAATACGTGTACGTAACCGCTGTGGGTTGACCTTCACCGTTGTAAGTATACACCTCAGTATAAGACCAGTGAGATTCTGTATTAAAAGCTTCTGTAGGATCAAAGTCATTAGCAGAGAACACATAGCCCGGTTGAGCCGTAAAAGTTACAGAGAACGTCTCTTGTGCGGCTCCAGATGTGCTATATAGTTGACTTTGTCCAGATAAATTAAATGTTGCGTTTCCTGAAGCGTCGTATGACGGTGCAAACACAGAGTAATCACTTAACCCGCTTATGTCATACGTGTAGTTTACTGGCTGATTTATTGTTACTTGAAACTCGTGGTCTTGACAAACGTCAACAAGGTTAACCTCTATAGGTATAGCGTAGGACGTGTTTGAAGTAATAACAGCTGAACTTAGCGTTACAGTTAGGGTTATAGTGTTTCCAGGCATGATCGTTTGAGCACTAGGTACACTAACTGAAGTGATGCCGCTAGGTAAAGTTCCTACTGTTATGTTTGCAGATGTAATTGCACCGCAAGCTGGAGCCGTAAGCACTATTGATTGCGTGCCTAAAGTATTTTGATTAGCGCCGTTTTGTATAGTGCTTGATGGAACAACTACAGTAGTAGTACTGGCTCCATCTCCAGTTAACGTAGTAGTTAAAGAAACCGTGCTAGTGCCAAAAGTTGCTCCGCCAAAGCCAATAGAGTCTATTCTACCTAGTCCTTGTACGTTAAACTCTTGTGATGTTGGTAAGTTACTACCGTCTAGCTCATCACCATGTATGTAATTAAACCATTTACCTTCTTTTTCCTTAAACTCATGTATAGAACCTCTTTGCTTGTCTGTTATTATGCTTTCTACAGACCAGCCGTTTACAGCTGTGTTATTGTAGTATTCGTTATCGCTAAAAACTAAAGCAACGCCACCTCCTACCGTAGCGGCAACATTGTCTATTAAAACTAACGCGGTGCTATTTATAGATTTTACAACACCTATTTTAGTGCCATCGCTAAGGCTTACGGTTTGACCAGCTGCTATAGCCGTGTTTGATGTTGCTAAAGTTATGCTAGCGCTAGATCCGCTAGAAACCGCACTGCCACTGTTGTTTACAGAGACGTCAGGCTTTATAATCTTAGACTGAGTTCCCTCGTAGTTTATAGCTTGAAAGCTTTTGACAGCAGCAGGCGCATCGTTAAATATAGTTGTTATAGAAGACTTGTATTGCGTGCCATAATAGTTACATCTAGCAACGTCGCCACCACTGTAGTTTTTCTCATCGTGCAAGTAAACTAAGCCTCCGACCATCGTGTAATAGTTAGAGTCAAGAGAAACACCAGCGTCTGGAACGTAAGACTTAAAAGAGGTCCAGCCTTTAACAAATTCAGAGTAAGAAATTGTTTCTACAGTCTTACTAGTGCTAGTAACGTTGTAATGTAACGTTAAGTCATATTCACCTTTATCTCTATTGTAAGAGCCTACTGCAGCTGACACTTCATCTAACGCGTCTCCGAAATAATCTCCCATACCAGCGTCAGATATAGCTGTCAACCCGTCGTTTGATAATCTTAAAACTTTATTTCTATGAGGGTCTACAAAATAGGATCTAAACTCTTCGTTGACAAAAGAAGATCTTAACGTACCTATACCAAACTCTCCAGCATACGGAACAGTTTGACCTAACACGTTTTTAGTTGAAGTCACTTGATTAGCTCCTGATGCTGTAAATAAAGCATCTTTGTTAGCTAACACTTTTACCGCTTTATGCTCACAAACTGTAGTTATGTTTGTATCTCTAGCGTTTAGTATTTGTATAGAGCCAAACTGAGGGTTTAAGTCTTTAGTTATTCCTGAAGAACTAATAAACTGATTTAGGTTGTTTACTCCATTTTTAGAGTTATATATACCTGAGAATATTAATCCATTGCCTCTGTCTTCTTCTTTATAGTTATCTGATGTAGTTGACACCTTCACGCCATTCTCCATTAACGGAGCGTTAAAGTCATCTTGTATTCTATTAGACTCAACACCATTACCAAACTTAAAGCAATTAGAAAAAGGCAAGCAAAACTGCCCGTTGTGGACTTCAGGCTTTACATATAGTACTGTACCAGACGCTCCGTATGTAGCCACTGAGCTAGAGTGCCATATTTTAGCCGTAGCAAAAGATCCGTCCTCTCTAATAAACCAAACAGTGCCAGGTCTTTGATAACTGTTTGAATTAGTGTCTAAAGAGCCATCGCCATCACTATCGTACGCGTGTAATACCGGCAAAGTAAAAGGCGTATCAACAGTTACAGCTGTAGGTCCATCTGGAAACTCAGGTCCAACTACGCTAACTACAGTTGTGGTTAAATTATACCAAGCTCTTCTTCTACTAGCATCGTGCATAAACTCTTCACGTAGCTGAGCCGATAGCCCAGCTCCAGCCTTGTAGTACATGTAAATTCTATCTCCGGGATTAATAAACTCATACGCGTTTTGTTCTTTTAGCTTTACAGGATAAGTTCTAGGAACCTCATAATATACAGGTATATCTAATTTGTCTCTAGGTTCTACCTCAAATATAGCTGGGTTTGGATTATCTTGACCTCCTGTAGCATCTTGCCAATACTGTCTCCACGAACCATCATTACCTGGGTTTACACCAAAAGAGGCAATAATAGCCCTATCTATTTTCACCTTAGCAAAAAACTTACCAGCTTTGTCTTCGCCGGACGGCGCTCTTTCTTCTGGAATAGAGTCATCTGGAACTTCATTTGATATATCTAATATTTTATATTTTCTGTCGCCCATACCTGATATGTGCGCGTCTGTACCTCCAAGGCCGTCTTGCCATCTAGAATGACCTTTTTTTAATATTAAAAAATCTCCTTCTTGAACTTTGTTTCTATCTGCAGAAGAAAAAGATAACCAAACTTCACTAGCGTTATCACTGTCATCTACATTACACGGATAATGCGCTTGCAAAGGTATATTGTAAAATTCAGCTGAGGATTCTTTAATAAAGAATTTAAAATATTCCGCCCAGCTTGGAGCGTTGTGAGCTACATCTAATCTCAATCTATCAATTTGATCTCTTCTTTGATAACCTATATCTAAAGTGTACTTGTCGCCTATAACCACAGACGATTCTCTACCAAATCTATCTTTATAAACCATACCAACAGAATATGATCTACCAGCCTTTAACGCTGGATAACCGTAAAACTTTCCGTTACTATGGTTTGTTTGCCACTTATAAGGATCTGAGCGCAAAGAAAAATTGCCTCGCCAGTCGTTATAGTTCAACTCTATATTATCTTCAGCCGCGTCTTTTAGATCGTAGTTTGCTTTGTAGTTACCATATATTAATCTTGAGGCAGATATAGTTTGAGCTATTGCTGTTCTAGGTACAGAATCAAAAGGTCTTAGCAGTTGGTCAGACGGAAGTACAGATCCTAACGCACTACCGGTGGCAACAAACCTTCCATGACCAGCGTTTGAAACGCCCTCAAAAGCGTCTTTATCAAACTCATATTCTCTAAAGCCTGTGCTAGCGTTTACCTTGTAGTCTCCTTTTTTAATTGTTTTTAAAAGATACAAGTTTGCCACTTTGTCTTCTTTAGCTACTATGTCTACTTGAACCACGTCTTTTGGTGTGCCTAAAGGTAAAAAGTTACTTATAGTAAGCTCCCTTAAATCGTTTATCATAGCGGTGTTATAGCTATCTTTAGAAGAATAACTATATCGATCTCTAGGCAAAAAACAAACCTCAGAAAAAGGTGATAAAGCTGATACTTCACCATCTTCATATTTCCACCTGTAGGCTATTCTAATAAACTGCTTTTCCCACATGGCTTTTGCTGGATGCTTTGATTCACCGCTTTCATACAGGCTAGCTTCCCACTTTATAGCCGGTTGATTTGGAGGATTTTCAAGATAAAGAGCGTTAGCTTCTCTAAACTTAGTGCTTATAGTTGTGGCCGAGCTGTCAACAACCTCTAGATATACTTCATAGCCATTGTTTTTTAATACTAGTTTGTCACCCGCTTTTATCGATCTGTAGTTACCACCAGAGTCTATGTTTAATGCTATTTCTACTTTTTCGTGCTCTACGTTTTCTGCTATAGTAAAATTAAAAGCATTTCCTTTGGAGTAGTTAGTAAAGTCTGTTCCTGCGCCTTCATCTCCAGCTGTGTTAGTTACACCTATTTTATTAACCTGCCCTTTTAACTGAGTGTTACGCATTTTAATAACAGGAGGATTTAAAGGACTTCTTTTTATTACGGTAATATGCTCTAGCGTAAGCTTTTCTGAAGCAAATTCACCTAAGTAATTTTCATAAACAAACTTAGTTTCGTGGTAGGGGTTAGCGTTTAGTGTACCTCTTTTAGAGTTTTCAATATTTATTTTTTTAGGCTCAGTTTTACCGTCAGTAAAATAAAGTAAACCATCAAAAGTGTTTATACCAGTTATCTTGTTGTCTATTGGAGTAGGACTAGTAACGCTGCTACCGTTAGTGTCTGTGTAAGAAATTTTACTTGACGGCTCAAAGTTTAAAAGCCTTTCGTCACTAAACTTTAAAACAGCGCCAGCATTTAAGTTTGCTGCCGTTAAGTTTATAGTTCCTGTAGATGGGTTACTTAGTCTTAGCAATAAATAAGACGTAGGGTCCGCAAAGTGAGGTGTTGCCGTAATAACAGTAATTATCCCATTAGTCTCCCAAAGATTAGTGCCATCTGGTAGTACAGCTTGAACAGTCATACCTGGTTTTATACCGTTTAAGTAGTTGAAGTAGGACGCGTCAGTAACTCTAATCTCAGTGTAGTTTGCGTCTATAACAGCAGTGGCGTTAGTTGTAGCCGTAGGATTAGCCTTGGTATTTCTTTTTCCTCCTTCAATAACACCAAAAGGTCTTTTAACCTCGTATATATCACTAAAAACTATTTTAGTTGAGTTTTGAGAAGTTTTAGGAGTTTCCACAATAGCGTCTGATCTTATGCCTGTTTCTACGTTTCCATACGATCCAACTGATGTAACACCATAGTCTAGCACTCTAGCTATAAGAGAGTATATTTTTTTTGTCTTATCATCTACTGTAGTTCCAACAACTTCAGCGTTACTACTAAATCCTGTCTGCCCGCCAGAAGTGTAGGTGTAGCTATACCCCATAGGATAACCATCTCTATCAAACGCTTGCTCTTGGCCATCGTAAAACGGCTCGTGATAAGATATAGTATTAAGGTTGTAGTTGCCAATTAAGTTTTCGACAGCCCCAACATTAGAACTCTCAGACGTAGTCACCTCTATATTTAAGCCGTGCTTATACTCACCGCTAGGAAGCAACCTTTCGTCAAGGTCTTTATTCATTTTACCTTTTTCAAAACCTCTCTTTAATTCCGGCATGTATTAGTGTTTTATGTGTTTTGATTTACCGCGCATTACCTGAACTAGTTCGTTGAGTTTTATATTAGAAAGTCTAAGCTTAGCTGTTCTTTTAGCCGCAAAAGCTTCTCTTCTAAATCTTTGAACTAAGTTCTCTGGCGTATTTATTCTAGTTGACAAGATAGCGTATGCTATACACTTGTACATTGCTTCTTCAGCAAACTTGTGAACTTTCATTTCTTCTTCTGTTCCTAGGCCATCACTTATATATTCTAGCACAACGTATTGATCAGTCATGTTAGACGAGAAGTGGATTCTACCAGTTTTAGGATCTATATAAAAAGTACCGTTAGACTGTGCTCTTTCTGGATCTATACCGTATCTTCTTCCTTCGTTATAAGAGTATATGTTTTCTTCATCATACTCAAACGCTTCGTTTTGATTTTCTGGTGGTGTACCAGACTTATACTTGCTCCAGCTATGAGACTCAGAGTTATAGTTTAAAGTATCTTCACCTGCTTCTTCCGTATCGCCATCGCCGTCATGGTCAAACCTATAAGTAGCGTCTGCGTTCTGTATTATACTACTAGGATTTGAAGAATCTCTGTTAGGATACAAAGGGTGATGAATACCTGAGTTATCAACCCAAGAAATCTTAACGTAGTTAACATAATCTTTAGGTAGCATCATGGTTAAAGTGTTTCCAACTTTTATTTCTTGAGCCTTTATAGATTTAAAAGTATCAAAGCTAAACTCTTGCATTGCTCTTTGAGCATGAAAAACTACGTCTGGTCTTCTTATCTTAGATATAATCTTATCTTCACCTACGTATGCTAGTATAAATTGATCTATAATAGTTTGCAAAGAAGTGAACTGATAACCGCCTAAATCGCTGCCACCATAATACTGAGAATCTGTTTGTGTTATTAATGCCATGTTTTATGAGTTTTCTTTTTGAAATTCAGACGCATCTTTGCCAGCCCCAGCTTGAATTAGATCTGGTTGTTTAGCTATTATTCCAGCGAGCTCTAATATTTTGTTAACTAAAGTTGTTTCTTCTGACTCGTGTAGCTCAAAATCTACAGCGGTGCTAGAGTCGTACAAAGGATACTCGTTGCCACCTTGAGACTTAGGAACAACAACATAACCCCAATAAGGATCTGTTGGCGTTTTAACGTAGCTGTGTTTTATTTGATCTAAACTTGGGTTAGCCGCTGGGTGTAACTCTATCGAGTTAGCGCTAGTTCTAACGTAAACAGGATTTGACCTCGTTGGTCTAGCTAGCGGAGATACATTGTATTTTTTTATCTGATCAGCAGTGACTTCAG
>Ga0181413_1000059_pt1 | contig 26639 bp, 45 predicted proteins | sample 36SPOviralmetaG_FD_130111 | JGI IMG/M metagenome (GOLD analysis project Ga0181413, IMG submission 130111) | Marine viral communities from the oligotrophic San Pedro Time Series (SPOT) site, San Pedro Channel, CA, USA - 36 SPOT_SRF_2012-09-28 | ecosystem: Environmental > Aquatic > Marine > Strait... | reverse complement strand
TAGGATCGCCTTCTTTTAATGCGTGTTCATACGGCGTATCACCTAGATGATCACTAGTATCCAACCATTCAGGAAAAGAATCCATACCACCATCATTATCTTTAATCCACTGCGTTGGCGGATTTAGGTAATCATAGTATGATGTCCATTTAAAAGGTGTTTGCATTTTTTTTAATAATTCAATTGCGGAAAAAATATTTTGCAGACTACGTGATACCTGTCCAGAAGCCTCCGTGCCAAACAAAGGCATTCTCCCTATGAGATGTGTTTTGATGTATTCATTACCCATCCAACTGCCACGCAACCCGCCACTGGCCACCCAATTGAAGTGTTTAGTGCTATGTGTGTAATCGTAATCGCTAATTTTAAATTTTTTAGCAAAAGGAACATCTATTCTATAAAGACCACTGAACTGTAAGTAAACAAAATCAAGTGTGCCTTCGTATTCGATATGTTCAAATAATCTCGAACAAATATATTCGTTGCCGAATCCGGCCATTGAAAGATTTGTGTATTCATGCTTTCCGAACACTGCCTCAAATGATTTGTGTAGATTCATTGCATTACTGCAACCTATTAACAAAATTTTTTTCATCTTATTGTATGAATACCTTGTATAATCCTATTGTGTTCATTATTGTAAACCAACCTGTAAGACAAGCAATCCAGATTAATCTACGTCTTATCCCTGCCCAACACATGGTGCTAGATCCTAGCCAGTACAGTGGAAACACTATACTCATTATAGGCTCTGGTGATGTGAAAGTCAACACCGCTGATCCGCAAACTGTCACAATAACAGAAAACAGTTCTAGATAGAATGCTGTTGAATCTGTTTTGTAACTGGTTACCCAAAATTCTTTGAGTAATTTTATCACTAAAGTTTGCCGGCTGTGTTTAGTATGCTTTCCAGCGTATCCATCTCGTCAGCGATGTTCTGGTAGTTGCCTTTGTGTGCAACAGATATCGCTTTGTTGATTAGTGCTGGTTTCAATTCTAGTTCTTCTGATATTGCTTTCACAGTGTCTTTTAATCCGCCTTTGAGATCCTCGACCTCGCCCAGTACCTGTGAGCCTTGTGAAATGATCTGGATTAGTTTCTGCTTTTCTGCGTCATTGAAGTTTCTTACTGCCATTTGTTTCTCCTGTTGTTATCCAACAAGTATATAACAGTTTGGAATGCAATGCAAATTATTTTTTCTTCTTGTTCTTGACGTTTATTGCTTTACCACGTCTATCTGGATTTTTATCTTTTCTTCTCTTTCTTCTTACCGCGGACGCTATAGCTTTCTTTCCACCACTGGCTCTCAATGAAGCCGCTCTGGCTTTTGATAGACATTTTGGTTTGCCTTCACCTTTTTTCCTGTCGCCACATTTACCAATTCGTTCACCCTTGGTGTTGTATCTGTCCCAGCCGCCACCGCCGGCACCACCTTTTTTGCCTTTTCCAAACCAAGCTCGTAGTCCTGAGTGATTAGACTCTGACATGTTACCATGCACAGCACACGTCTTTAGTTCAAGATAGTTTTGTCTTAAAAAATTCAAAGCGTCTTCTTTGGTGTTGGATTCAAACATTTCTTCACCAAATGCATCATGAACAAAATACTTGCCTTCACGCTTGACGCAGTTAGGTACACGTTTGCCGAACATTGTTTTGAAACCTTTACGCATGTAACCTTTCCAACATCTGGTTCCTTCGTCAACTAATGCGTTTAGATCATAGTTTGGATTAATTGCACCATGTTTCATTTTGGCAATCATGTCCATCTGCATGGCTACCATGAAATCGTAGTCTGTTACGTCATTTGTCCTGTGCGTGTATATTTTTACTAGAACCTCATCATAGAACACACCAAGGTCCGCATGGTGATCTAGTTTCTCTTGAGGCTTGATTGTGTTAATCAGAAATTCAATTACTTCGAAGTAATCTTCAAACTTGTATCTTTTCTGCAGGCTGTTGTCCTTGTACTCCCAGTCAGGTAGGAACTTTGCTCTTAATCTCTCGATGTCTTCCTTTGGGAGATTGACATATTCTCTGTCAGCATTTTCGTTTAATTCTTTTATCCTCATTTTTTGCTTTTGTTACCCCAGTTGGCCGCACCTTTTTTACGACACTGCACTAGAGCACCAGAGGCATAGGCCGATGGCCAAACTTTGTATCGTGCTTTGACCTTGTGATAGCAGGCATCTTTCTTCTCTGCTAGTTGTTCAAACTGTTCTTCCGTAATTCCTGTAACTTCGTTTACTTTCATTTTTTTCCTAGAAGTGCTTTTTTAGCCGCTATTCTTTTTTGTTTAGCAGTCATCGGAGCCTTGCCACCTTCCCACGCTTCGTCGACATCTGGTGTGGACTTGTCATCTGCTTTGAATCTACCTTTCTCTCTTGCTCTTTTTGGCTCCACTGTGGAGTCTCCTCCAGTGCTAAGAATTTTTTTTAACCATTTAAACATATTACCACTTCCTGCAAGACCAATATCTTGCTTTTGTTTTAGGCCCTGGGTTTGCACAGTTATGTCTAGCCCTGAAACTTTTCCTTGCTTTAGGGTTAGATTTTCTGATCTTCATTGTCTTCTGTCCTAATTTTTTTGCACTTGTGCCACCGTGTCCGAAGTTCACCTTCTTTACGTTTCCTGTTTTTGGATCTTTAACATAAACTTTGAATTTCTTTACATCACCACGCATGGGTTTGTTGAGTGGTACTTTCCTACCCCTGTACTCTGCGTCAAATAATTCTGTCTCGTCTTCTGGGAAACCTAAAGGACCAAGCACTTCTTCGAAGTCCTCGTCCTCTGCTATGTCAAACTCATCACCCTCTGGGAATGGTTGATATGATTCGTTCTCAACATCATGTGATGCCAACACCATGCTCATCGCATCTGCTAGTCCAACTTTGTCCATGTTCATTTGATCTATGTCTGAAGTGTCACCGTGGTCATTGAACACCGCCATGTATTCTTTTACTTTCATAGGGTCAAAGCCTGCTTTCTCCAAAGCAATCCTGCCCTTGTCACCGATGTCTTCCTGCACCGCTGATTCATCCATAGATATATCATCTTCCACTTGTCCTAGTGCTGTCAAAGCCGATGTTTTTGCATCGTCATCTATAGGCAGTTCTGCTATCCTGTCTTTCATTGCAGAAATGTCCAACATTAATTTCGTGAAATCTATATCGCTTTGTTTTGGTGCTTCCTGCACTGGTGCGTTAACACCGTCAATTCTGTTTAGTATACTTCTTATTTCCACCATGGATTCTGCAATGGCTTCTTGTCCCAACTGCATCTGTGTCTTGTCGTTCGTAAATTGTGTGAGTTTTGCTAATCCCCTGCTACCTGCACTGGCCGGAGACTTGATCTGTCGCCCTGTGCCAACTGTGCCATTATTAGTCATGTTCACTTTAGCGTCTATGTATGATCCGTAGTTGTAGGGTATTGAGCTCATTTGTAGTATTTATTTCCACAGCACCATCTTGAAACGTTCTTTGTCTATGCCAAAGAATTTAGTTTTCCATGCACTCTGCTCGAAAAAGCCCAGTTTATGCCACTCGTCCTTGCGTTCTAACATGGTCTTTGCCCGTTCATCCCAGTCCTGGTTCAAAAGGAACGCATCCATCTTTTCCTTCTTGTCTGCTATCTCGTTGTATTCGAATCCATCGTACTCCCAGTGTAGCAGTTCAAACACGTTGCCCTCCCTGTCACAGTAGTCTATGCTGAAGTCAAGTCCCCACTTTGGTCTCATGGCTATCAGTTTGTGGAAGTGCGGTCTATAATCTGCCCATGTTTTAAGTTGATTCAAGGCATCACCTGTGTACCCTTTACGCTCGAACATGTAGGCATGGTTTATGTGTGGTCCATGCTCGGTGTCATCGCTCGTAAACCATGGTTGGCGAAGTGTTATGTGTTCGGAATTCCTGTGCTTTGTTGTTGTTGAGCCATTGGCCACCGCATACATCTGTTCCAGTTTAGTGAGATCATATCCGTTCTGGTCGAACATCTCCACGGTCTCTTTTGGAGGACATGCGAACACACTTTTGATGCGTTCAGCATAATAGGGATCTGTATTGAACTTATTGTCCGTCAAGTGTATCTGCATACACTTATTTAATTTCTTTTGGAATTATTTTTTTTCTAGTGGGTCTAGGTCGTTTGTGAACTTGTCTTCAGCAGGTGCTTCAATTTCTACTTCTTCACCCATGTCTTCTTCTTTGGGTTGTTCTTCATCGTGCGTGTGTTCTTTGTCACCACCTTCGTGTGTGTGCGTGGTGCCGTCATCGTGCGTGTGCTCTTGTCCTTCGTCCTCTTTCTCAGCAACCACTTCCTCATCTGGAGCCTCGGACTTTTCGGCGTCTGCTATGATTTCAGTAGTTTCTGGAGTCTTGATGAGAATGCTTGATGATTCTTCATTGTAAACTGCTTGATTGTCTGAGATTGTGTTGTAAAGTTCCACGAGCTGAGAATCTTCTGCGTCTTTGATGTACTCTGCGATATCCTTTGTAATAACCTCTCTGAATGATTTTGAGTCATAAGTCTGTTCTTCTTTTTGTTCTGTTTTTAATTCTGCCAATTGGGCCTCTAGCTCTGCTATTTTGTCTAACCTGTTAACTTCTTCATTGACTTCTTTCTTTATTGAAGTTGCAATAGAATCGTCAGCGTCTGATTCAGCTATTGCTTTTGAAATTGAACTTTGCGGTGCCGTAATTGATTCTACAAGTTTTTCTGCTTTCTTTGAAACCGGTGCTGGCTCAACGTATTCCTTTATGCCTGCGAGTTTGGCTATATCAGCCAGTGAAATGTCTTTGTCATCTAGAACTTTTGGAGCCTTGCCCGCCGCTTCCATAAGTTGTGCTCTTTCTTCTTCTGGAGTAACGTTGCTCATTGCGTTTAAACGTGCAACTAGGTCCCTAAAACTTGTGTCCGCTGATTTTTTTGTGCTCATATGAAGTATTTATATTTGTTACAGTTTTATTTAAGTTGTTGATTAAGCTGGACAGTTAGTTTTGATTCGTATGCAAGGCCTTCGGTCTTCATGAACTTGGCATATTTGTTTTGTAGGTCAGCCACAGAACTTAGATCTTTACCAGAACTCAGTCTAACCTTAGCGTCAGACAGGTCCTTTTTAATCATTTTTGCCAGATCGTCATTGCCTGAATCAATAGCCATTTCGTATGCAGTGTTCATGGCACTTATTGCCGGCACAGAATTGTCAATAGCATCACTTATACTGCCTATACCTGCCAAACCTGCAACTATTATCCCTGCCATTGCTGTGTTCTTTGCCCAGTCTTTTAATCCTTCTTCTAGCTCTTGTTCGTCTTTGAGATACTTGTCTTTAATTTTTCCTATTTCTTGATGTGATGCACCCTTGCCTGCCGCACTCTGTATCGCCGTCATGCCTTTTTTGCCGTACTTTTTTACACCGGCTCTATACATTATACCACTTTCACTTGTTGGATTCAAAAGATAGTCTCTAGCATCATTCAGATCACTGGCCGCAACGGCAATCATCTGTGTCATCCAGCTAGGCAATTCACCTTGCATTGTTTCAAGTTTTTGTTTCATTTGCATGGCATCCTCTATGATAGTTTCACAGTTTCTTATTGCACTTGGTACATCTGTGTGTCCGTCTTCTTTTACTTCTGGTTTCTTCCTTGTTTCTTTGGCAATCTCTTTTTCCACTTCGTTAACACGTTTTGCAAGGATCCTCATCATGCCTGGTTTAGTATCCACGTCCTCTATTTTTGTTTCTCTTGCTAGTATCTCATCGATGTTCTTCTGTATTACCTGGGCGTGTCTCTGCATCAGTGCTGGATCAAGTTCTTCTCTGTAAGGATTTAGCTTTTGATATTCTTCATAGTTGTACGCACCTTGTAGATAATCCGCGGCCTTGTTCAATTTGCTCTGCACCCAACCTTCTAGGTCATCGCCTTTGTCAATCATGCCCATAAGTGCTATCGCATACTTGGCAGTGTGGTACAGCGTTGATTTGCTCATGTGTCCCTCGCCTGCGTCTTCGTTGAACTGTAGTAATGCCTGTTTCACTGAACTGTTCTTTGATAGATCTTTCTGTAGTTTCTCAATCTGTCTCACAGCACCAGTGTAATTGCCTGCCATCTTTTTAGCGATGTCTTTTGCTTGTGAAACTAATTTGAAACCAGATGCATCTTCCTTAACTAATGTGCCGTCTTTGTCTACTGTATGTCCCGCTGGTATTGGTTTGCACTTGCCAGACATCCTACAGTAGTACTCTCCTGGTCTACAGTGTTTGTCTTCGGTCATGCCATCGTCGTCGTACAGTCCCGCCTTCTCACCTTCTGTGTAGTTGTAAACTTTCTTGACATAGTCACCTGCTAGGTCTATCTTCTTGGCAACCCATGATTCCATTTCAGCGTCATTGTCGATCATGTTGTGCAATTTGATTGCATGTTTTCCAATCTTTAACAATTGGTTCAGTGCCATGCCTGCTTCGTACGTGTCCGGTTGTACTTCCGGCTTCTGCATCATGTGTTGTAGTTCATCGAATTTCATTTTAATTGAATCCCACGTGTGTAATTTCTGGATGTTCTTTTTTGAATCTCTTCGCTTCCATGTCGTACATTTCTACTTCGTCGTAGAATGGATTATCTTTGTCACTGACATTCATTCTTAGATACTTGTCTGTGGCATCTAAAAAATTATCAATTGGTGTGGAACCTGTGTTTTCAAAATCTGGGTCTAGTCCTATCCTTGACAGCAACATCCTTGCGTTTGCGTTTGATCTGTGTGGCGTTTTGAATTCCATTCCATCAGGATACGTCATCGTTCTTCCTTCGGGGTCTTTGGGATCTTTGTAGTATCCGTAAAAGTCAGCACCTTCTGTAATTTCGTGTATCTTCATATCAATATTTATGCGGCCTCTTCTTCGTATCTACAGTGCCTGCAAACCTCTATTTGGTACTCTCTGCCGTCATAATCCTGCTCGGTCCTGTATAATGGCCCATCATGTGAGTCGTTTCCGCAGTTAAGACACTTAACAATCCATTCTTTCTTTAAAATTAAAGTTTCCATTATCGTTTTACCAGAGGCCCACCCATCAGGTTTACATTTGGTAGGTTATGTGCCCCTTTGGCAGTACCATCAGGGTTTTTTGGCTGAACAATTTTTGGTAATCTTGGTGCCCTCGTACCTGATCGACCTGGAGATCCTGAATACGCTTTTGAGAACCTGTCCTTGCCTATGGCAATGTGTGGTGAGGTTACGGTTGCTATGTTACCCGCACTAGTGGCGCCAGCAGTCGCTTGTTCGCCTAATTTCTTTGTTGTGATTACTTCGTTGATCTTCATTAGTTCTATTTATTTTTTTTATTGATAGGCTTCTCTATGATATCTATGTCTAGCTTGTGTTTCAATGTTCCTTTGTTGGCATTTACCCAGTTGTCGTACACAATTTTACGATTTGTCTTGGTGTAATGATTCAGCCAAGCATAAAAGAAATCTTCAATTTGTGGAAACCCATAATAGACAGGAACATGATTCGGGTTTTTGGTTGGCTGAAATGATGGAAATTTTGTTTTGTCTGAAGCAAGGAAATAGAAGTTTTGTTTCTTCTTGATTGTAAAATAAAGTTTTTGTGTGCCACCTAGGTACGGAGGGATAAATTCATCGTGGAATCCTGGCCAACACCATTTATCCCTGTAGCCAAGTCTCCGATTTTTAACTACATCTTGTGTAATTTCAAAACTTTTCATTATGAATTTTTTTAATTTTACTTTATTCTTAATCAATGACTCTGGGATAAGGTATATTGGCCTGAAAGAAACTAAATTACGTTTTGTCATGAATCCATTTGTGTAATTTGTAGGATTGTCCAATATTTCCACACAAAGGGTACTGTCTCTATGCTGTTCAGTGAGGTCCATTTCTATGACCTTGGCCTTCGCGGGCATTGAAAAACTGTGTGACTGTGATCGACTACGGACATTCACATAAGGATTGCCATCGGACGAATCAAAACGTCTTAAATCTTTGGTGCTATATTCGACCTCGATGGTTTTTGTATTGTCACATTCAAAATCTGTTATCAATTGATCGTTTATAGATATTCTACATGTAGGATTTTTTTTGTACTTTTCAAACAAATAATAGCCTAATACAAGGTGATACTTCATATAGAAGTAATTATTATTTCTTTTTTCTGCCGGACTTCATGTTGGCACACCAGTGATACATCTTGCCTTTCTCACCGCCGTACTTCTTTGCTTTCGCTCTCAAGGATGTAACACTTCCTTTGCAACTTGCACCTGAACGTTTTACTCTACCAGGCCTGCTTTTGCCTTTGACTTTTTTATCAGCAAAGTTTTCTTTGAATTCTGCCCATTCTTCGCCTATTGTTTTTGGCTTGCCTTTACCCAATCCTAATTTCTTAACATTCATGTACTCTCCGCCAACAGGCACGTCCTTGGTAGCGTTCTGTTTTGTCACAATACCCACTCCTGCGGCTTCTTCTTTGACACAGTTAGGAACCATTTTGTTTCCCTTCTTTTTAAAGCCTTTTTGTTGATACCCGTGCCAACATGAACCTCTTGCTTCTTCTAGTTCAGGATGATATTCCCAACGCACATTTTTTGCATCTTTAGAAACAGATTCGCCATTGATTTTGACTTCTATAGGCATAGGCTCGTTTGGATTTTCATACCAATAGTATGAATCATAACTACCGTCTTCATTACTTGTTATGACTAATCCTCTTGTATGTTCCTCGTCATCTGCTTGTAAAATCATTTTTTCACCAGTTGGTAGTTTTAGATCAACGCTGTGTTCGTCCTCGTTGGTTTGTGTTACTGGTGGCACTTTTGATCTTTGTGAATCTTTTGGATCTGTTTCTCTTGCTCCTTTTTCTTTTGCCGCTTTGGTAAGTCTACCTTTGACAAGGTTACCTGTCTTTGTAAAGTATGTGCCAGGGGGAGCCTCCTTTGTTTCATTTCCTCGGTTGTTGCCTACATTCTTGAAGCCAAATCTGTTGTCAGGTCCTGTGCCTGGTTTGTGTATTAGACCCATTGCGTCTATGCTTGACGGTATAATTACGAATTCTTTAATCTTCATTTCTTCTTCCTACCCGCACAGTGGGCCTTTTGTGAGAATCCTTTTGGATTGTTACAGTTGATCGATTTCTTATACTTCTTAGACCAACCTTCCACTTTGTAGGGGTATGCCATCATTGGATGATAGCCCATCGTGGCCCTCCCTTTGGCCTGCCTTTGATATTTGTTTAATATTTTATCAACGTCAGGATGAACGTATTTGGTTAGTATCTCACTTATTTTCATTTTTTCTTGTTCTTGGCTTTTGTCTTTTTCTTCATGGAGTTGATAAATTTTCTATAAATTGCCGCCGGGCCTGTCTTGCCTGCCGCCCTCGCTCTCTGCTCCATTGCCACCGCCGCCTGTATCTTGTGTGCATGTGATCTACCTGACTTCCTGATCTTTGTAATACTTGATCTTGCAGTTGCATCATCCTTGAATCCCAATCCGTGTATTGTGCCTTTTGGGTCTTCATCCGTGTATAGATCCGAATGTTTTTTACTTTTGGCCTTTTGTCCTTTTTTTCGTGCAATCCTTTTACCTTCGTTAATGTCGTCACTGAATGCGTAATCAACTTCTCCACCTACCGCACTAACATCAACTGTGCCGTGTCTTGCGTCCTTGGTTGGATTTGCCTTTTTCAATATTTCAGCCCACACTGTCATGTTAATCGCACAGTTTTTAACTTGCTCCACTGTGTCTTCGTCTTTGGTTATCTCGTCCATGCCCTGTGCTTTTGATTCGATATTGCAATTAGGTGGTATTGTAAATCCTAGGTTTGCCGCGAAGTTGTAACAGTTTGCGTGTATGTGTTGGAACCCGTCACCTCCCCCAGACACCAATGTGCCGAAAACTTTGTTGTAAAATGGTTGATACTTGTTATCTTTCGCCCAACTGTATATAGGGTCTAGTCTTTCAAACATTGATTGAATGTAAGAACTTTGAACGCCCCACCATATTGGTGTAGCGAACACAATGCCGTCCATGTTGAATATTTTCATTATGTACGGTTTCAACTCATCATCTATATCTTTTGTGCCACTCTTGTATTCTAAATCTCTAAGGGTGACTATCTCACAATCATGACCTAATTTTTCAAATGCCAATTGCAACATTTTACAAACAGAAAATGTGTTTGATTCTGCATCTGGTTTTAGACTGCCATTGAAAATTAAGAACTTCATTATTTCATCGCCTGCTTCGTTGCTGTTGCATACATCACCGCTTCTGCGTCTTTGCCATATCTTTTTTTGAATCCTGCTTTGTCTTTCTTCATGCCTTTAACAATTTTTTCTCTCTTTCCTTTTTCACCTTTGGTCATGCTCCTACCTGATGTGGTGTGCTCGCCACCATGTGCTTCGTTCACCTCGTCTGATCTTGTTACTATGACACCACATGCCAACCTGTCACCGGCGTTACCTGTTTTTAAACTTTCTGCATCTCCACCTTTGCCTAGATCATCTCTATCTGAGTGTACTACTATACCTCTGCCTATTATAGAACGTTCACCTAGCAAGTCAACTCTTTTTGCTTCGATTGTAAATTTTGCCGTTCCTGACTCATCTGCTGTGATGTTGCCAAGATCGCCTACGTGTCCTTCGTTGATGTCTCCGTGGTTGACGTCGTCTGGATTGTAATGTCCCCCCATAGACTTGCAACCGTCTGACATGTCACCAAACTCATGTATGTGGAAACCGTGTTCACCTGGTGAAAGTCCAGTGATGGTGCCTTTGATAAGTGTTGCTGTTCCTGGCGCTTGTATAAGCAGGATTGACCCCTTAACAGTGTCGGAATGCTCCAACATACACTGTGCAATAGTTGTTTCTTTTGCTTCTGTGAGGCTGTTGACCTTGCTACAAGAACACTCTTTAGCTTTTGTTCTAGGACAACTTGTTTCTGTGAATTCTATGGCTCGCATGTTGCGAGTATTTATTTGTTTTTGGGCATTGGGTTTTCACCAGTGAGCTTAGGCCTTGCAAACCATAGCTTGAACCACTCGTTTGAGCCCGGTCTTATGTTGTGTTGGCGTTGGTATTTTGCTTTTTCAGTGCCTGTGTAGGACAAATTTTCTCCCATGGAATCAACAGAAGATATTTTATCCACACCTGCTAATTGCTTTATTCTCTCCAGTTCATCCATTAAATGGTCCAGTCTCGTTCCTGTTGTTTTGTAGGTTTGTGTGCTTTAACTTTTTCTACTTTTCCGCCTTTGGCTAGAAACTTCTTCATCTTCTCATCAAGTTCACGCTGTTTTTCTTGCGGTGTTTTTTCTATTTCACCTGCCTTGTATGGTCTATTGATTCCGCTGAATTTTGCCATAGTCTTCTAGTCCTTTCTTAACTTTGGTTAGTTGATCTCTGTTTGCTTGGTATAATATTCCGTACCCGCCAGCGGCCTGCCATTTCTGTATGTTAACAGGTCTGTCGTCTATTAGGATATTGGGTGTGCCTGTGCCCTTGTCTGTGGCGTAAGTTTCTTTCCTACCGGTAACTATAATTTCGTCTGGTCGTTCTATGTTGTTCGAAATCCATACTTTCTTGTATTTGCTTGAGTTTTCATGGTCGCCTCTTAATGGTGATGTGTTAATCGAAAATGTTCCACCTGTGAACTTCTTGACCATGTCGATTAAACTATCTGCTGTAGGAAACTTAGGTAATGTTGCAAAGAAGTCTGTACCAGTGATTCTGTCTATGACCTCTTTCTTAAGATCTTTAGTTTTGTCGTTGGTAAGTTGTTTCCAATTCTCTACACCATACATTTTTTCAATACCGCCAAAGAAGTCTGCTAGGACTCCGTCCATGTCGAGATATACAATTGGCTTTGCGTCTTCCATATCTTCATTATACAACTTCTTGTTGTTTTCGTCAATCTGCTTACCAAGTCTGTCTTGTATGATGTCATACAACTTTTTACCAGTGTTACCACCCATTATAATTCTAGAAAATTCTTGCTCTTGGCCTTTGTTGGCAAGTTCTCTGGCCTTCGATGCTGATGCACCTGTGGCACCTTCCTGGTCAGGATCTCTTTCTCCAGCACTTATTACATCAATTTTGTCAAATTTGTAAAGCTCATTACCTGCCTTGTCTGGTTTCCCGTTGTATTGATCCAAAAGTTTTTTGAACTCCATGACCCTATCTGATCCAGCTATCATTACAATCCTCGTCCTGCCCTCGGATTGTATTTTTTGTAATGCCTGGATAATTGTTTTCACACCAGCATCTCCTATGGCAAGTGTAGGATAAAACATCTTAATGTAATCCTGTTTCTCTTTGAACGTAAGTGGATCTGTTTTGTTATTCTGTTTTTGCGATAGAAAGATATAACCTTTGCCATTTAGGCCTTGTGCGGTATCTATTACTTTGCTTATTAATTTTTGATGTCCTATTGTTGGTGGATTGAATCGGCCAAAGGCAAAAACTGCTGTTGAACGATCGTCTTCCTTAAGAAACAGTTCCCTTAGGTGCATCGTATTCGCCTTGCTTTATATTTTCTAGTTCTCTGTCTGATATAAGTCTCGCAACCTGTTGTCTTGTTTCTTTGGGGAACATGTTGCTGACATCATCTTGCGTGGATCCAAATTCTCTCACATACTCTTTTGCGGCATCGTCCACCAGGTACATCCATAGTTTTTGTGCCTTTTCGTGATCATAAACGTTCTTAGCTAGTTTTCTCTTGATGTTTGATATGATGGGCATGAATCGTCTACGATACAGGTTCTCGTTGTTCATAATGTATGTATCCAGCTCGTTTACAGCGTCTGAATCTATGTTCTCTTTGATAAATTGTGATGCTCTCATATAAGCATATTTATTAGTAAAGGTTGTGCAACAGCCACATGTAAAACGGTGAGGTAAAGCCAAATGTCCAAGTGCCGTTATGCCCCATTTGGGTGACATTTGTAAACGATGCTTTTAATTCATGACCTTGTTTTTTTTGCTGTGTAGCCCATGGTTCAGGATAATTGGGTGTGTATACTCCTTCATATATCAGCGATCCCAGATCAATGTCGTCTATTGAAATAGTTTTAATGTTCAATAATTGATCTTTAAGTATGTCTCCCTTTTCATTAACCACTGTTTGTCCATTGCTTTTGTTGGACCTCTTTATCACTAGCTGATATAATTTGTCCTCCTCACACTCGTGTTCGAATTCAATAACATTTGGTTTATCTTGAGAGCCTGTTATGTTTTTTTTAAAATAAGTTTGATTATCGACCATGATCTCTGCATGAGGCGATTTGTCCCACATTGTGGCGTATAGTTCTAATTTAAATTTTAATTTTTCGGTTCCCATTCAAACTCTAATCCTGCTGTCCTTCCTGTATACGGAATATTTACGTCATCCCTAAACATCTCGATAAAGAGTTGAGTTCCTGGTACTTGCACTTTCATGTACATATCTGAGCGTTCTAACACTTCTGCTTCTTTAGTCCTGTCGTTGTTAGTGCATGTTATCACTATTGTTTCCATTTGTACATCCTTTCAAAGTGCTCTGTGATTTGTGTTCTACTGCCACCTTGTGCTTCGAAAGAATCAATGAAACGATCGATTAGATTAGCGGCAAGTCTTCTGTATTCCGGCAAAACATCTTTTTGTAACTTTACGATAGATTGTTGTGGATCCGATTGCACTATAGTGCCTATAGGCATGTTCTCTATCCAACTACCAGCTTTGCACATATCATTCTGAACCTTATGGACGTCTGATGTAGGCTTATACGAAGGCAAAAATTTACGTGCTTCGTCAATAAGGATACACATAACCGTCCCAAAATAATCTTCTTTGTAGATATCCTTTTGCATTTTTAAAGCACAAGCCCAACGACGTACGCACCGAGTAAAAAAGCAATACTGTATTTCATCCAGGATGTCCAGGTTTTCTCGACTTTGTATCCGTTTTCCCTAAGACACAATACGTGAGCGTCTATTGATTCTGCTGTTACTTCTATATCAAGTGTTTGTATATTTTCAATTTCATTGTCTGTCATATTATTATTGTACTATACATTGGAAAATTGTCAACCAAGTTGATCTTGCTAGAACCTAGTAATACTGCTAATTTTACGAATTGATCAGCACAGAACTAATTGTGCCTGCTGTAACTGAAGTGGCTTTTGCTCTTACCCATACAAAATTGCCAGTGAAATTGCGGTCGAAATCAAAGTGCTTTGGTCTGCTGTGAAAGTAGTGCCTGTAATATCAAAGTAATCATCTTCTGTTGGAGTGGTGGCCAATGATCCCTGCATCTTTATGGAACCAGTCATTGTGGAATTTACTTGATAAGCAACTGTGTGGACACCATCTGGTTGTGAATAGTACCCGTCACCTTTGGACTTATCACTTACAAATCCTGTGTGGTCTAATGTCGTTGTTGTAGATCCATCTGCTGTTTCTGTTGTTACAATTTCTTCTACAATTAGTTCATTAGCCGAAGTTTCCGTCTTGACAGTGAAAGTGCTATTGTTGTTTGAAGTGCCTGTGACAGTTATTAGATCTCTTACATTGAATCCAGCCAAACTTGTAGTTGTAGATGTAATCTTGTACTCCGATCCCGTGGCAGTAAAACTGATATCTGTACCAGTAACGTTTGCCAGGTGCGATTTAGATGCTAATAGTGTTGTACTTGTCTGTGCCATCGTTGTTATTTATTCAGTATTTTTTCTTTTGAATCTTGCTGTCTTTGGGCCTAGTCCGTACACAGCGGCCAACTCGTTAGGTTCTTGTCCATCAACTGTCAATATATTGATATACTTGATCTTATAGGCTTTGCCATCTGCTTCTCCCAGTTCCTCACAAAGACAATGGTCTTCGTCGACTTTTCTTACCCTTAATAAGCTTCTCTTGATGACAGGAGACCCCATCCAGTTTTTTTGTATCATGCTTTCCACGATGCTTTGATCATTGAATATCTTCTTATCTCGTAGTTTTTTTATTGCTTCCATTTTTAACCTTTCTAAATTGAATTACTTTTTCTATGGCCTGCTGTGCTAACATATATATTGGTGTCAAGAATTTTTCTTCTTTCACATAGAAATATCCGCCAAAGCAGTGCTGAGATCTGTCTTCAAGGAAGTCTATTATGTTGTAGTTCGTTACTAAACAGTTGTCTACATTCCTCTCCAAGAACTCCCATAGGCTTTTCTTCTGTGCGTCGGTCATGTACACCTGTGCATCTTTTTTTAAGTACACCTGGTATTGATATTTGCCATGTGGCAGTCTTGTACATCCTACAGTGTCCTTACCGAGATTCTTGAACCTCGGATCCACTGTCTCGGATCCAACCCAGAAATCCCAGAAACGTTCTATCAGTTCCTGCGACTTGTCAAGGTGCGAATAGAATATGGTTTTCCTGTCCTGCATACGAAACTTCAAATTTCTCCTGTTAGCAATTATAAAACTCGCTAGGTGGCATATGTCTGGTGCATCGGCATATTCTTTCTTTAGATATAGTAGATGCTCATCTGTGGTTGGATAAAACATTAGGCTACCAGGCAGTTTGAAGACTGTCTTGTGCCTATATCTGCCGTAGTATAATTTATTGTGATTTTTTCTCATCAGACATCTTAGGTTTGACCGGTTCTAGCACTTTTGGCTCTTTCTTTGCTTTGAAATTTACTGTTAGTTTTGGAACTATATCATCTGTAAGTCCAACTTCTACCATACCGCCTTTTGTAAGTTCACCGAACAACATCATCTTAGATAAGGGTTTCTTTATCTCATCATCTATTACACGTTGTAAAGGTCTGGCACCTAGTTTTGCATCAAATCCTTTTGTCATCAAGAACTCAATTGCCGTGTCTGTAGCATTTACTTCTACATCTTTTTCAATGGTCATTGCATTTAACTCTTGCAAGAACTTCTTAACAACGGATTTCATTGTGTCTTTGCCTAATTTGTCAAACTTAATTACTGCGTCTAGTCTGTTTCTAAACTCTGGAGGAAAGAACTTCTTAAGTGCTTTATCATCCTCACCTGTTCTCTCACTCTTTCCTAATCCTATATTGTTTCTTTCTTGCTCTTCTGCACCTAGGTTAGATGTCATTATTAGTGTAATGTTTCGACAGTCTGCTTTCTTACCATTTGATCCTGTGACTGTACCATAGTCCATCACCTGTAGCAACATGTTCGATACATCTCTATGTGCTTTCTCTATCTCGTCGAACAATACGACTGCGTGTGGATTTTTTTCAACTTCGTTGATAAACATACCACCACCCATATTGGAATCTTCATAGCCAACGTATCCCGGAGGCGATCCAATCAGTTTTGCAATAGAATGTTTCTCTTGATACTCCGACATGTCAAATCTAATCAGTTCAACACCTAGTGTTTTTGCCAGTTGTTTTGCAGTCTCCGTCTTACCACAACCCGTTGGGCCTAGGAATAAGAACGATCCAACAGGTTTAGTCAAACTCTTAAGTCCCGCTCTGGCAACCAGGATCTTGTCTGTGATAGTGTTGATTGCTTTGTCCTGTCCATAAACTTGCAGTTTCATCTTCTCTTCGAGTGTTTTTAGATTACTAGCTTGTTTTTGCGACAACTGTTCAATGCTTATTCCTGTCATGACAGATATCTCATGTATTATTTCTTCGTGATCGATCTTGCCATCCTTGACTCCATTCAGTCTCAGTCTTGCACAGGCAACGTCTATGACATCTATGGCCTTGTCTGGTAGTTTCTTGTCAGCGATAAATTTAGTCGAATAATCTACTGCATCCTCACAGGCTTCGTCTGTTATTGTACAGTTATGGAACTTCTCATAATATTGTTTTACACCTTTAAGTATTTTTACTGCTGTTTCTTTTGAAGGTTCTCCAACTTGAAGTCTTTGGAATCTTCTCATCAATGCTCGATCCTTTTCAAAGTATTTCCTGTATTCTTCCCACGTGGTAGAAGCAAGTACTTTGATCGATCCTTTTAAGAGTGCAGGTTTAAGCATGTTAGCCATGTCCATGTTGTTGCCTTGGCCTGTTGCACCGGCACCAACTATCATGTGGGCTTCGTCTATGAACAAGATAGACTTGCCCTTTTGATCTAATGCATTAACAATTAGTTTCAATCTTTCTTCGAAGTCACCTCTGAATTTACTCCCTGCTATTAAACTGTTTACGTCCAGACTCCAAACAATATGGTCTTTGAGATATTCGGGCACATCATCTTTGTTTTTTGCAATTCTTCTAGCTAGGCCTTCTACAACTGCTGTTTTACCAACACCAGGATCGCCTACAATAAGAACATTGTTTTTATTCCTTCTTGCGAGTATTTGTTTTAAATTTTCAGTTTCTTCTTTCCTACCTATGACTGGATCAATTTTCTTATCAAAGTATTTCTGATTTAAATTTTCACAGTAGCTTTTTAGTATCCTGTCAGCTTGGTTAGGTCTAAGTTTCTGTTCGGGGCCTCCTGGTTGTGGTCCACCCATTGACGCCATTCCGTCATCTAATATAGTTTCTGTAGAAACTAAATCTATAAGATCTTGTTTGCTAACCTGGTGTTTCTTTAAAAAGAATGCGGCATAACTTTTTTTCTCAGAAAATATTGATATTAGTATATCAACTGATGTAACATCTTGTCTACCCTGGAACAGTGCCTGAGTAAACGCTCTATTCATTAATCTTTCAAGTGATGCTGTCTTCCTAGGAGTCATTGGTTCTTTTCCCTTTGCAATAATATCATTGCATTTTGTGTCAAGGTAATCTTCAACATCTTTTATTAGAGCACCTACTTGTACTTTGAAATCATGTAGCACTGTGCCTATGGACTCGTCTTTAATAAGTGATAGCAATACGTGTTCGATTGTTACGTATTCGTGTCTTCTCTTCTCGGCTTCCTTGACCGAATTTTCAAATATATTTTCTAGTCCTTCATTTGCTTCTAACATTGTCTATCCTTTGTTTGCCATGTCCCATCGCAGTTTAGAGACTCTTTTATTAAATGTAATACCGTCAAGGTGATCGAGTTCATGCTGGAAGCATTTTGACTCCATTCCGTCGAGTTTTGCGAATTTTGTTTTTCCTTGTGTTGTTTCATATTGCACTTCTATTTGTTTTGGTCTTTCAACTTTTACGAAGATGTCCTTAAAACTCAAACATCCTTCCACATCAATAACCTTTTCTTTACTTGAATTTATCACATGTGGATTCCAAATTATAGCATGTTTTTGGAATGTGTCAAATGTTTCGTGACCTATAGCAAAAAATCTTTTGGTAATGCCTATCTGGTTTGCGGCCAACCCCATGCCACGTTCGTCTAGCATCAGTTTGACCATGTCGGCCTCGAACTTTTCGATGTCCTCGTAACCCACGATGTTGTCATCCTTTGTCCATGGTGTGCTGGTTTGTAGGAGTGTTTCGTATGGATATTGGAATACTTGAATCATAGATCCTTTATCTTCTTCAAGTCGGAGGCACTCAGTTGTGGAATCAAAACGTGTATCTTCACGTAAAGGTTACCACGTATGCCTATTGTCTTGTGCACCGGCATGCCTCTTCCTTGTACTTGTAATATTGTGTTAGGTTGTGTTCCTGCAGGCACTTTCACTTTAATAATATTATCGTCTAGGGTCTTAAGATTGAAGTCCGCACCCCTCACAGCTTGGAAACAGTCTATTGTCTTGTCTGTGTATAAGTCGTTGCCCTTGCGTGTGTATCCATCTGAGTCTAACACACTCATGATAACCATAAGGTCTCCACGTGGCATGTTTTTTATGGAGTCATCTCCCATTCCTGCATATTTAAATGTTACACCGTGTTGCACGCCTGCGGGCACTTTGACCGTGGCAAATTCTTCTCGACCTGATGGCAATTTATAGTTTATAGTTTTCTCATTGTTCATCATGGCTTCCTTGATGCTTAAAGCCATTCTAACCTGCACATTTTTGTTACCCTGTGGTTGGGATCTGAATGTACGAGCTCGGCCTGGTCCTTGTGTAAAATTAAATCGTCCTCCGAAGTCCATGTCACCTTTTTGAAACCCAGAAAAGAAATCACCAAATACGTCTTCATTAAAAAAAGGGTGTTGTCCGCCTGTACCACTTGATCCAAACTTCCGCATGGTATCATAGTCATGACGCTTTTGTGAATCCTTCAAAGTTTCATGTGCTTCATTAATTTCTTTGAATTTTGATTCGTCACCGCCCCTGTCAGGATGATACTTTTTTGCTAGATCTTTGAATGCTTTTGTAATGTCCGCACTGGTGCTTTGTTCATTCACACCTAGCACGTTGTAATAATTCTTCATATGTAATATTATATAACAGAATTATTTACTGTCAATGTGTGGTAATTATTTTTTGATGTCTGTCTTCTTACCGTTAACGTAAAGTCCAAACCAGGCCGCACCCGCACCAACTACAACTGACACAAAACCTGCCTGTGCGTTGTTTGGATTTTCTAGCATCATGAACCATTGCATTGTGTTGTAGAACACTATTCCGTACAATGCCATCATGATTCTTGGAACTGTTCTCCAGTTAGACAGAAATTGTGGAAGTTCGTCTCTCAAGAATACCCAAATTATTTTGATTAGTGCCCAGCCGTCTTTGGCACCTTTCTTGACCATGTTGTCGTTTTTAATAATCAGTTTATCTTCTTTTAATTCAGCCATTATTTTATACCCGGGATTTTAGCGTTTCTTTTTCTGTGACCATTCCATGCAACAAAGCCACCTATTCTCAATGACCAATATGCAAGTCTGTTCATTGTGTAGAATCCATTGACGATAATGTTGATGTCTCTGAAAATCTCATCTGCTCTTTTCTGCGTTATTTCACCCATTGTGTCTTTTTTGTTTTTCTTCAAAAGTGTTTTGTACTTGTAGGCATAGTCATGAACCAGACCACCTACTAGAAGAACACCAACTGGCGAGAAGAAAGTTCTCAGGAACTTAGGAATACTTGCACCATCAAATTGGAAACCCGCTGGTATCACATACTCTGTGCCGTCTATGTTGTATTTCCAGTCTTCTGTCAATATCCAGTTCCTTGTGGAAAGCAACCACATCACAATACCTTTCCAAAACCCTTTGCCTTTTGTTTTGATAGGAACAGGTTGCAAGGTTGGCATTCCTTTGTAATAGAATTTTAATTTTGTTTTTGCCCTTTTGTCTGTGAAATTTATGATCGCGGCAATTATTACGACAGCGATTAACACTGTCCACTGCCAAAATTTCATTGCTAATGTAATTAATAGTTCCATTTATTTGCTCTCCTCGTTAATATGCGTATTTATTCTATTGCCCCTTTGACCACACCTTCAGCTACAAGTTTCTTCCTGTTCTTCATGTGTTGTTTCTGCGTGTCCGCTTTTGCTCCCCCGAAGTATGGTACTGCGTGTCCTGTTTTGCACATGATTTCAGTCACTTGTTTGCCCTCTATAAGGAAGTCACCTAGTACTCTACCGAACTTGCCCTTCATGTCTTCACCTTTTTTACTGATTGTTGTTTGCAATACAGGGTTAGGTCCTAGCAGTGATTTCAGTTTGGCTTTTGCGGCTAATCCAAATTTCTTTTCAATTTTGTCTCTTGTTCTCGATTCCGGTGTGTCTATGCCCATAATCCTCACACGTTCATTCATCTGCCATATGCCAAATCCTAGATCTATGTCTACATCAACTGTGTCTCCGTCTACCACTCTTCTCAGTTTACATCTGTATGTCCACATTATTTTTTCTCTACTAGGTTTATTAAATCTTGAACAGTCTGGACTTTGTCACCGTCGTCCTCTGATATTTTGACACCAGTTGCTTTTTCAACTTGTATGCATAATTCGATTGTGTCAAATGGATCTGCACCTAAGTCATCTACTAGGTGTGCTGTAGGTACTACTTTGCCTGTTGCTACATCTAGGTGTTCTGCTATAACTTTGATTACTGTCTGCATACTATTTCAATATAATTGCTTTGATTGACTTCTGGCCCATGTATATCTCTGTTTCGGCTTGGCCTTTCCAACATTGATATTTCACACTGGCACTGTATTGTCTCTCTGCTTGTCTTTTACCTCGCAGGCACTTTGCCATGTTTTCTTGTATTCTGTGTTCCTTGATCTCACCATTCACAAACATCAATAATGCAACAACTGATTCTATCATTAATGACCCTCCCCGTTACCGTTTTTATAAACTATTTCTCTGTCAGCGTCTTTCAAATCTTCAATATGTTTCTGAGCCTTTTCCATTTGTTTTGATAAGAACTCAATGTTAATTTTATTGTTAGCCATGCTGTCTAGATGCTGTTGCATTCTGTCCACTGTTTTATAAAGATCCTCTATCAACATGAATTGTTCAATGTCCTGTGAACTTTGCCCCAACTCACCTCTTGGATATTTGATCCTAAATTCTGTGTTCTGTTTGACTTCGTTGTGTAATCTTTCGTCCTCAGCACTCATGTCTTTCTCAATCAAGACTGTATTTGTTTCTAACTTGTTCTGTCTTTCGATCACACCAAAGTATGCCCAAACTCCAACCGCTACTGCGGCCACAATGGACAACAGATTCCGCATAGGCATTGAAATTGATGTTGAATCACTAATTTTCATAATAGTAGTATTTATTTGGAATTACCAGAGTCTTCGTAGTACTTCTTGTATTCTTCGAGCAGGTTGTTGGTTTCCTGCAGTTTTTGCCTGATCTGTGCAAAGTTTCTGGCCAGCACCTGGAAGTCCTTGTCGGTGATTCCAAACAATACGGGATCTATGCCTGCCTCTTCTAGTTTTTTGAAAACCTCATCTGCATTCTCCGAAGTGATTATTATCCACTTGATCTCTTCCATCTGCAATGGAGTTGGCATAGGATAGTCTAATTTCTTTCTAGGCTCCTCGACTGAGAATATCTTTATCTTCTTTTCGCCACCTATACTACATCCTGATAATAGCATACACACCATCAGTGGTACTGCTACTATCCATGCTAGTCTATAAGTTTTATCTTTATTGGAATGGTACATAGTTTGGATTCGCTAGTGCCGGGCACTCTGGGTTGATTTGTGATTTCAATGTTGCTTTTAATTCTTCTTCTGTGTGTTCGGCACCTGATGCCAATTCGATACACCTTGCGGCGTTCTTGCCACCCTTGTTTACAATTCTTTCAATTGATTTTGTTCTTTGTAACGCCAGTTTGCCAATGTCTCTGTTTTTCTTTGTGAATCTCTTGTCTAGATCATCAAGGTCTTTTTTGAAAGTTCCGATCAACACATTAAGTTTCTTGTTGCTTTCCATTATTGCTTCAAAGTCTGCCTTCTGTTGCTCTAACACTTTGTTTTGTTCTTCAACCGCTGTTTCAAGTTTTAGTTGGTTCGCCTTCAGCGTGGCGTTGTCCGCACGTAATTTCATCACGTACATACCCGCACCGGCTATTCCTGTGATAAGCATTATGGCTATTGCCATCTTTATTGTTGAAAACATAATGTACGTATTTATTGGATAAGACCAGGCTTGTAAACAGTTTTACCGTTTTCTTTCATTGCAGTCAATACACTCTTACGATTACCTTCCGACTTGTACGATACGTGTACCCATCCTGAATCAGGTATGCCTGGAGTGTAAAATTCTAATATCAACTGATCGAAGTCACAGTTGTCTTCGATCCATTTGGCAACATCATAATTTCCCGTGCCTGGACACTCTATGTCCACCGCCTCACCTTTGCAATGTTGTGATTTGCTCGAACCACCTACAGCTTCATTCAAAGCCGGGCCTCTGTATCCTGAGTTGATTACAGTCACACCAAAGTTGTCTCTGACCTTCTGCACCACATTTTCAAAAAGCTCTTTTGCATTGGCTAGATGTTCTTCACCCGGGGTATTGTCTAGGCCTTTCCTAGTTGCGGTTTGGCTCTTGGTAAATTCAGCTAAGGTAAAATTGTTTGATAAACGTGTCATTACACTGGTATTTATTATATGATACTATAACTTCATGTTAATATTCCTGCAATCGGGATATTCTACCATGTGAGGAAGGTGACTGTCTCTTTTTTTATACTCTTCTAATAGTCTGTTGCATTGTTCTGCATGTTCGTAGGGCATGTTATAGTGGAATCCTAATCTATATTCTGTCTGGTCGATCCATCTTTTGAACTTTTTATCTCGTCCATCATGGCTCATCTTTTTCAATACTGCATACTCTTTCTTTGTGCCACACAGTATAGCACCACCACGTTTGTTGTCCACCGGTTTTCCGTTACCAAAACTTAAACACTGCAATTGACCTTTCCTGTACATCTTAGGGTGTAGCAACCTGGCACTGTCCCAGATTCTTGAACCGTGTAATTGGTATTCGCCCAACCAATGCTCCTCTTTTAGTTTGTACTTGATGCCGAGTTTCAAAAAGGTCATGGGGACACTTAGATAGGTGTAACATGTACTGGTTAGTTTTTTTATGTTGTCGTGTCTAAGACACAGCTCGATAGCGTGTGTGCAACAATCGGTAGCGACCACAAAGGGTGCTCCGGTGAATTCTGCCAAATTTTTTTCGAATTTTTCTACTACCATCCACTCTTACTTAATAAAGCAGACTGGTCACCTTTTGTAAAAATGAATTGGTTTTCGTTAGTTTTGGTAATATCGTATGGTCCAAAGTACTTTGTAAGGTGTGTGCATTCTGCGATTGAGTCCATGTCTATCTTGAATGCTTTGGTTTCTTTCATTATTTCGTTTGTTGGACCAAACTTGTGCAGTTCGAATTTAAGGTCATGCCCTGCACCTGACTTTCTAACTGTCATTGTGTTCTCTACTATCTTGCACTCCATCATGTCGTATTTGTCAAAGAAATGCCTGGCTTCACTTACTCTCATCTCATTTACTTTCATTTCGTATGATTCAGGCGTTGTAGGAATTTGTTCTCCCAGCGTTTCGGCTGACACTAGTGTTGGATTTTCTCCCTTGTGATATGTGTATTCAAATTCTTCTATGTTTGTCAGTTTTTTAAGATCCTCTAAGAATGAAATTATTTGTTTGACCACTTCCGGCTTTCTGGCAAATTCTATAAACACTCTGTGTTTGCCATCTTCCAACGTGCCTGGAGTAGCGTCTGCGTCAAGCACACTTGAGTAGCCAACCTCTGCAAATCTTTCTAAATCTCTTGCAGGTGCCTGTCCGTCCACAACAAATCCAAGAACCAAAATATTCTTGTCGTCACCCATTTTAGATTTATACTGGTCCACCGAAAATTGTTTGCTTACAACACCATCTAGATCGCCGGCCTTTAAACCTTCATTAACTAATGTCATCAATGTTCCCTAAATCTGCAGATGGATTATCCTCTGTTTCGATTTCATCTTGGCCATACTTCATGTTTCCCATTAAGGCCTTTGGCATCTTTATTTCAACTATCCAGATGTCATGGGCATCTATTTTACCTTTCGTAGTGCCTGGCCTGTAATCCTCTGGTGATTTGATCTCTCTTGGTTTAAGTAATTCATCTTTCTTGTAACTTACTTTACATCCTTTGTCCACTAGTCTTTTTCCGCCAGCTGGATCAGGCATCTTGTCAATTGGCCACATGAAAGAACATGTAACGAAATGTCTAGAATCGACTGGACCAGACAGTAATTCTCCGTCTTCCCAATTTTTAAACACGTAAACATCTAGCTCATCAATTACCCTCTCGAAATCTTTCAATATTCCTAATGTAGGACCTGTTCCGTATAGGGTTTGTACGTTTCTGATTATGTCTAAGACGTCATGCATAGTTCTTATTTATCTTAAAGATCTGAGTTGTAAAATATGCATAGTTTATTTGGAAATTTTATCGTAAGTATTTGTACATGAGTCGGAAACTAAGACACATTAAATCACAGTCAAACACAACCTACGAGGAACCTTATGCTAATATCAAACGGCCTACAAATGCGACCTTTATTCCAAAGGAAACTATGGAAACTAATGAGGAAAAAGAGAGTGTATGATAAGCGAGTGAGCTTGTATCTACAGAATCAGAATTGGCTTAAGATAAGGAAACAGAAGGACAGGAGAAGACGTAGGATATTGTCTAGACTATGGAAAGCAAAGCAGTTATCCATGCTTAGACGCATGTACAGTCAGTCTATTTGATGAATTGATCCAACATGTCTCCATACGCTTTATGGAAATGTTTGTACAGGGTGTCGTAGGTAATATGGTCAACTAGGTTTGGCTGACCGGGCACTTCACACTTCAAAACTTCTTTGTCGACGAGGTCCAACACAACTCCGGATTTTACTAACTTACCTGGTCCAACATTCTTCTTTGAAAGTTCGACAAGCTCATCGTAAGTGCCCTTCATATTGAGACTGTAGTTAACGATCATATATCTTTTTTTGTTGTGCTTACTGCCCATTCTTTACTCCGAGTATTGCTAAAATATATCTGTCTTTGAAACCTGCATTTACACCTGAGTGCCAAGTGTTAGTAAATGACGCCTCCACTATGGTGCCTTGGGGAACATTGTAAAACACCTGGTCACCAATAAAGAATGCGTGTCCAAATTCTGGTGGAGACAGAGCCACCCACAATTTTCTAACATTTTCCGGCGTCGTTTGTAATTTTTTAACAGATCCTCCCATTGTGTCTTGGTGCGGAGGTGTGAATTGTCCAGGTTCAAACTTATAAACATTTATATCTATTGGTTCTTTCTTGATATCAAATTTATCATAAAAATCATCTCCAATTAAATCTGCCAATCTATCATTTTTAATCCAGAATGAATACGCCGAATCCTTGTACCAAGTTTCACATTGTTCCTCGATCGCTTGTACATGATTGTTTTTTTGTGCCTGTCCTTCGTAGTAGTCATTCGTTCTTTGATATAAGTTTGTTTTTTCCTGTGTGGTATTGTTTACAATATCCATAAATTTTTCAAAGTCAATATTCAGTACGCCGTGGTTTACTATGTCAGACATTGTTTAACCTTGACAGTTTGATCATCACACTTGCTAAATTTATTTCTGGATCTGCCACAAAAGAATGGTCAACCAACCCTTGTTTAATGATTAGTACCGCTTTGTCTTGTGCGTCTTCGTCCTTGGATATAATTTCTAAGTTGTCATACAACCATCTGTATATCTCCTCGCACTCCTCCGGCCTTGCTTGGGCACAAACAAGTTTTCTGGCTTCTTGTATTTTGCCCTGTTTGAAAAGATCCACCATCTGCAACCTGTAATCCTGCTGTCCTGAGTCACCACTTGCTGGTGGCATCAGTTTGCCGTTCCTACAATTCTGCTGTATCATGTTGATACACTTTCTAAGATCGGGATATGATGCTTTTACATATGTGTCAAGTACTTCTATATCTGGCTCCATTTGTTCAGCTATTAATATTTCTGCTGTTCTCGCCGTGAATTCATTTTTGTCTATTGTTTCCATATGGAATCCTTGGCATCTTGAATGCAGTGCCGGGATAACCCTGTTGGGATAGTTGCAAGTCAATATGAATCTTGCTGATGTGTGATACATTTCCATCACGCCACGCAACGCCGCCTGTCCGTTCGGACTCATGTAATCTGCCTCATCCAACAAAACATATTTGTATGCACCAAATGGCATAATCTGTACAAATGAATTAATTTTTTCTCTTACTGTGTCTACTGAATTTTCTCTAGAAGCATTTATTTCTAGTATGTCAT
>Ga0181413_1000056_pt1 | contig 26836 bp, 14 predicted proteins | sample 36SPOviralmetaG_FD_130111 | JGI IMG/M metagenome (GOLD analysis project Ga0181413, IMG submission 130111) | Marine viral communities from the oligotrophic San Pedro Time Series (SPOT) site, San Pedro Channel, CA, USA - 36 SPOT_SRF_2012-09-28 | ecosystem: Environmental > Aquatic > Marine > Strait... | reverse complement strand
GTTCTACACGTTGATAACAGTGCTAGAGTACAAACTGTACCAGAATCATCGGAATCTATCCTCAGGGAGATCCTAGAGGTATGGTATGAACGTACAGGTTGTCCTGTCTTATTGAATACATCATTGAACATAAGGGGTAAACCTATGGTAAATGATTTTTCTGACGCACTCAACTTCTCCGCAAAGTACCGTATTGACGTATACTAAATAACGCAGTATAATGAATTGAAAGCGCATTCGGAATGGCAAAAGGATTTAAGGTGGTTACCACTCCACCTAAAACAGATGGTACAACATCAGCAAAGACTGATGAATTTTCTATTGAAGAAGCAAGAAAATTAGTAAAGGGTAAAACTTTTATATTTTGCTTGCCTGGTAGAAACGTTTCATATATCTACCTAAAGAACTTTGTGCAACTTGCATTCGAGATTGTACAGAAGGGTGGTACACTACAAATATCACAAGACTATTCATCTATGGTGAACTTTGCCAGATGTAAGTGTCTAGGAGCAAATGTTCTCAGAGGTCCTGATCAGTTGCCATGGGATGGTAAATTGAAGTATGACTATCAGTTATGGATTGATAGTGACATCGTATTCGGTCTAGAGCAGTTCTATAGACTTCTTTGGATGGATAAGGACATAGCGGGTGGTTGGTACGTTACAGAGGACGGACAGACTACATCCTGTGCACATTGGATGGAAGAAGAAGATTTCAAAGCAAATGGTGGTGTAATGAACCACGAGATGTTAGATGGTATACAAAAGAGAAGAAAACCATTCACATGTGACTATTCTGGATTTGGTTGGTTACTAATCAAGCACGGTGTATTTGAGAATAAAGAAATGAAGTATCCATGGTTTGCTCCACAGATGCAAGTCTTTGACTCAGGTGAAGTACAGGATATGTGCGGTGAGGATGTTTCATTCTGTTTAGATGCACAGAAAGCAGGATATGAAATATGGGTAGATCCTAAATGTAGAGTGGGTCACGAGAAGAATAGAATAATCTAATTCCTATATACGTTGAAGCACACAAATATATGAGATGGATGACAGATACGATATCTACGTTGACGGGGTACAAACTCACGAGAGTATAACTGAGTCGGAAATGGAAGAAGTGACTCAGGATTTGGCAGACGAATTTTACGAAAACGGATGGCCACACCCCAAAGATGTAGAAGTTAGATACCTAGGACATGAGTAGGGTTCCGAGCGAACCCTTTTTTTTATGCCACTAAATAGATAAATATACCGAGAACTCCTTCCACGACGGAATAGTGCCACTACAAAGAACATCAGAACCATTCAGAGATATATCTTTGACATTCAAACGTCACCCTGTGACGAATGATATTATAATGCTAAAGAATGAAGATGCAATCAAACGTGCAGTGCAAAACCTTGTACGCACTCAGATTGGAGAGCGATTTTTCAATACTAAATTAGGCACTAAAATTACTTCATCTCTATTTGAATTAGCAAATGATGATTATATTGAACCAATTCAAACTGAAATAGAAATGGTGCTAACACAGTATGAACCAAGAGTACGTTTACAACAAGTGGTCGTAGAAAGTAAACCAGAACAAAATGCTTTGGATGTTTCTATACAATACAAGATTGTAGGACTCAATTCACCATCGCAGAATGTCCAATTCATTTTAGAACCAACTAGGTTATAATGGCACTACAGCAATTTACAAACTTAAACTTTGAAGATATAAAGTCATCCATAAAGGATTACCTTAGAGCAAATACTGACTTCAAAGATATGGATTTTGAAGGGTCTAACCTTTCTATCCTAATTGATATATTAGCGTACAACTCATATAGCACAGCATATAATACTAATATGGCAATCAATGAGACATTCATTGATAGTGCCACATTAAGAGAAAATGTAGTATCATTAGCAAGAAATATAGGTTATGTTCCAAGATCTAAAAGAGCAGCGAGAGCAACTGTCAATTACAGTTTATCAGGCATAACATCTTCAACAAAACAGGTAACAATTCAACCAGGCGTAGTTGCTAATGGATCTGTATCAAATATAAATTATGTCTTCTCATTACCTGAGTCTGTGACTTTCAATGCCTTCAATGGAGCATCTAGAGGTGTGATGGTAATATATCAAGGTCAATATATTACTAATTCGTATGTTGTAGATAATAACAATCCTAGCGAAAGATATGTCTTACCTAATGATAGTATAGACACTTCTACAATTAGTGTAAAAATAAGGAATAGTATTTCTGATAATACAACAACAAATTATGAGTTGGTAGATAACATTATAGGAGTTACATCAACATCTAATATCTACTTATTACAAGAGACAACAGATGAGAAATACGAACTATTATTTGGTGATGATGTATTCGGTAAAAAGTTAGAGTCAGGAAATATAATTGATATTAGTTACATAAAGACTAATGGTAAAGCAGGAAATGGTGTAGAAAGTTTTAGTTTTGCTGGTCTCATAAAAGATGAAGACGGTGCTGATGAAACAGACTTTAGGATGTTCCTTTCTGCTAATGAAAAATCCTCTAATGGTGATGAGATAGAACCAGTAGAGTCTGTCAAATACTATGCTCCACGTTTATATGCAGCACAGCATAGAGCAGTGACTGCTAATGACTATGAAGCAATAATTCCATCAATATATCCAAATATAGAATCTGTGAGTGCCTATGGTGGTGAAGATCTTGATCCTCCACAGTTTGGTAGAGTATTCATAGCAGCAAAACCAAAGAATGGTTCGTTCTTGTCAGAACTAACTAAAAAGCAATTACTTACGTCACTAAAAAATTACTCCATAGCAGGAATAGTTCCATCATTTGTGGATCTAAAATTCTTGTATGTGGAGATTGATTCATATATTTACTACAACTCAAACTTTGTAGGTGATCCTGATAATCTAAAAACAGATGTAATAACTTCATTATCACAATATGCATCAGACACTGAACTCAATAAGTTTGGTGGTAGATTCGCTTATAGTAAAGTATTGTCAGTCATAGACAATGTAGATGGTTCTATAACTTCTAACATAACTCTAGTGAAGATGCGAAGGAATATCAATACTAAGATAAACCAATTCGCACAATATGAATTATGTTTCTTAAATCAGGTGTATGCACCAAATGAGAAGTATAATATTCACTCAACTGGATTCACTGTATCTGATGTGGTTGGTACTTGTTACTTTAGTGATATAAAGACAGATGAGGACTCAGGAACACTATTCATGTTCCAGATTCTAAATGATGAAAGTATCAAGGTCATATCAAATAACTTTGGACGTATTGATTATAAGAAGGGTGAAATAGTATTAGACACAGTAAACATCGTATCTACAATAGAAGATGATGATGTTATTGAGGTCGAAGCGATACCTCAGTCTAATGATGTACTTGCTAAAAATGAATTGTTTTTACAGTTCGATATATCAAAAAGTGATTTTTACACAAGAGTGGATAGTATCTCTACTGGTGCTAATACATCAGGTTCTAGATATCTTCCAGAATCAAGTTACTTTGGAGGTAAGAAGGTAAGAGGAGCAATCATCACAAGCACCACTACAGAAACTACTTTAGTGGGATATGTGAATGGACAACCATATTATGGAGAATTCCATGTTATGGCTGGTGGAAACAGGATGACAGGTGCAACACACACAGTTGCAAGTAAGCAGATTACTGAAACAGCACAGACAATTAGCAATAGCGGATACTAATGATAGAAACCTCGTTATCAAGAGTCAAAATCAATGAAGTAGTTCAGAGTCAAGTACCTGAATTCATTGATGCCGATAATCCTAACTTCGGCAATTTCTTAAAACAATATTATCTCTCTCAGGAATTTCAAGGGGGATCTGTTGATATTGCTGAAAATTTAGTAGATTATAAAAGTCTAGATTTTCTAAACAATAGAAACCTAATCGGATTCACCTCACTATCTCAATATTTGAGGGGTAAGCAAGATACGATATATGTTGACTCTACAGATGGTTGGCCAACCTCTTATGGTTTGATAAAGATTGATGATGAAATTATTACGTACACAGGAATAGGAACAACATCATTTACAGGATGTATAAGAGGATTCAGTGGTATAGAGAATAATAAGAAAACTAATAAACCAGAATATCTAACATTTACAAAAACAGGTATAGGTACACATGAGAATAATTCACGTGTACAAAATCTTAGCAGTGTATTTTTACAAAATTTCTATAAGAAACTAAAAACACAGGTGCTACCTGGTTTTACTGAGAGAAGTTTACATGGAAAGGTTTCTAAGAGTAATTTTATAAGACAAGCAAAAGACTTCTATCGTACGAAAGGAACAGAAGAAGCATTTGAGATATTATTTGGTGCACTGTATGGTGAAAAGGTTGAGATGATTCAACCAGCAAAGTTTTTAATCAAACCATCAGATGCAGATTATATCAGGACAGAAACTATAATTGCAAAACAGGTTACAGGTGATGCTCAGTCATTATCTGGTCAAACATTGTTTCAGAACACTAATCCACAGACAAGTGGGTCGATATACAATGTAGGTAGTAGTATAATTAATGGTGAAACATATTATAGTTTCGCTATATCTGAAGGAACAACCTTTGGAAAATTTGTCCAAAAGAATAAAACTTATGTTACATCAAGTACTCCATCTGGATCTAGTGTTATTAATGTTGATAGTACTGTGGGTTTCAGCACCGCAGGTCAACTCTATATTGGGAACGTTTCTTACTCGTATACAGGGAAGAACTACACGCAGTTCACGGGTATAACATCTACAGCGAGTATAGGATTAGGTTCTACAATTACACAAGGAACTAATGCTTATGCATACAATAACGACTCTTTAGTACAGGTTGAGATAGTAGGATCTCTTACTAAATTCAACGGTTCTGCTCTAAATCAAGTAGAAGATAGTTCTATAAATGTAAAGACTGTTGGAAAGGAACATGATAGTCTAAGATGGTCAAGTTGGATTCATAACGTATCCCCAAAATACAACGTAGTAACTTTCAGAGCATTATCCTCATCAAGTTATGAGTTGACTCTAAATGCAGAGCATTCATTGTACTTTGGTGATGAGATAGAGATAGTAGATATAGATGATGTAATCCTAAATGGAACAGTTGTAGCACTATTGTCTGATACTAGAGTATCTGTAACATGTGGAACGCTATCTGAATTCAAAGAATATTTTGTAAGAAGAAAAATAAAGACTAATCTTGGTGCTTCTGCTGATATACAGAACAGTTACTCTGACTCTTTAGATAATGTATTTGTTGCCTCCAACTCTCTACCTCACTGGACAATCAATCCACAGAAAAGAATAAGATTATTTGATACTGTCAATGAATCCTTAGGCACAACAATCAATATTGCAGATCACAATTACTATGATGGTGATCTTGTTACTTATACAGTATCTTTAGGAAATAAACTCACCAATCTTACAGTGGGTGAGTCATATTATATAAAGAGACTTACTCCAAATAGTATTGCTCTTGCATATACTCCTGAGAATATTAGAAGTGCAAAGTACATAACTGCATTTACATCTACAGATCTAGCATCTATCTCAATCCATAATCTTACACCAAACATTTTTTATGGTACTGAAATAGGAGCTCAGAAACTATTACGTAAATTCTCTAAACCAGAATATGCTGATGACCATGAGAAGACTAAACAGGGTGGGGTAGGTTTATTTGCTAATGGTGTAGAGATATATTCATATAAGGCAACAGACACTGTAAACTTTGGAACACTAGAAAGTGTTGATGTTCTTAACACTGGTGGAGATTATGATGTTATAAACCCTCCTAGTCTATCTGTATCACAGGTAGGACATTCTGGGGTCGGAGCATCTGTCATAGCACAAATGAAAGGAGAACTTACTGATGTTCTTGTAGAGACACCAGGTTTAGATTATTTGGAGACTCCATCAGTATCAATCGTAGGTGGAAACAATAAAGATGCAGTTGTAAAAGCAGTTATGAAAATTGCTCCAATCACATTGGAGTTTGATAGCACCTCACAAGGTGGTATTGTAAATACTGCGACTGATAGATTTGTATTCTCAGACCCTCATGGTTTTGTGGATACAGAAGAGGTTATATACACCACTAATAGTAGTACACCTATAGGTATAGGCACCACACCTGGTACATTAGTTGATACATCTCCGTACTTTGTTGTAAAAATCAACGACCACGAATTCTTCCTATCAGAGTCAAAAAATGAAGCATTGCTTGGTATAGGAACTATTCCCATATCACAGAATGGTGGTGGATTGCATCAATTAAAAACAACTCGTAGAAGACTTACCGTAGATAAAATTGGTATAGAAAATTCTGGTGCATTTTACAATAGAAGACTGGAGACCATATCAGGTATAAACACTTATATCGATCATATCAATATTGATAGACATGGTTTTGAATCAGGAGAGAAGATAAAGTACTCCTCATCTATAGGAGCTGCTGCTGGTCTAACCAATAACTCAGAATATTATGTTATAAAGATTGATGCAAACTCTTTCAGGTTATCAACATTACAGGATCTCTCAGATCATGTTGATGTAACATCTACAGGTAGTGGTGTACATACATTCCAAGATCCTCCCATCAATATTGTTATCAACGGTAGACAAGGAATCAGTACATTTAATGCTACAGCACAACCATTGATACGTGGTGAAATTATAGGAGCACATGTCAACAATAAAGGAACTGATTTTGGATCTAAAGTTATAAACGATGACTTCAAACCAGATGTTACAGCAGTCACAGGTGACAAGGCATTCTTACAACCATTCATTATCAATGGTAAGATAGATCAAATTATAATCAAGTCAGGCGGTGAGAACTTTGTTAGTATTCCTGATATTATTATTACTGGTGATGGTGTAGGAGCAAAAGGAAAAGCAGTTGTGTCTGGTGGTAAGATAATTGCAATCAATATGATTGAGAAGGGTGCAAACTATACACAGACAGCAACAACTGTAAAGGCAGAAACACCTGGTGATGGTGCTATATTGTCATCTAACGTAAAAGAGTGGACAGTCAATCAGGTAGAGAGATATGCTAAGATAAATGACGTCATGCCTGATGATGGATTTTATGAGGTTCAACGTGACTCTGAGTTAGGTAATCCATATGTAAATTATTATGTTCCACGTAATCTAAGAACATACTTAGGTGATAATGGTAGCGACCACTCTCCTATATTAGGTTGGGCATATGATGGTAATCCAATCTACGGTCCTCACGTTTATAAGGAATCTGATGGTGGTGGTGGATTAGATTACATCAAGTCATCTTATGATAAGTTGACTGGTGAAAGAACTAACGGACCTTCTATTGCAGAATATCCTTCTGGATTCTTTGTAGAAGATTTTACATACACACCTGGTAAAGGAGATCTAGATGAACACAATGGTAGATTTGGTGTAACACCAGACTATCCAAATGGAGTATATGCATACTTTACAACTGTTCAACCATCTCAAGTTGCTAATGCTGGCAACCCATTCAACCGTGCTAGAGTCCCAGTGTTCCCATATGTAGTGGGTGACTCATACAAATCTAAAGTTGAACCACTAAATCTAGGATATGATTTTGATCAAGATGTAGATCCTGTATCATACGGTTTAGTTAGAAACGTCAAACCTTACAATATCAATGATTATGAGTTTATCTCAAATTCTCAGAAGAACACAAAACTCGCTTCCAAAATCATACGTGCAAGCAGTGGTAGTGTTAGTGGAATTGATCTTATCGATGGCGGTAGCGAGTATCGTGTTGGTGACGCTCTACTATTTGATAATGAAAGAACCGATGGATTTGGTGCAATTGGATCTGTTCTCAAGATTTATGGACCACAACTCAATAATATCACGACAACAGTACAACGGTTACCAGACACAACTTTTATATACTCTCCTGGACAGATTACAGGTATAACGACTGTACCTCATGGATTCCTAACTGGAACAGATGTAAACATAAGAAATGTATCTGGAACCGAGCATGATGTAATACAGGGTATGCATAGAATTACAGTTCCTAGAGTATTCTCAGGAATTGCAAGTGCTATAGAAACATTAGGTGGTGGTGGCAACTCAGGTCTTACTACCAGCATCAAACTTGTTGATGATGTAAACAAATTCCAAGTAAATGATATTATCAGAATTGATCATGAAGAGTTGAAGATATTTGGTATTGACAAATTACAGAATGAGATAGATTGTCTAAGAATACAAAATGGAACTGCTGGTACAGGACATACTGTATTCAGTAAAGTTGAGAAGTTAGTAAATGAATTTACATTCCCACTTTCAGGTTGTCCAGAAACTCCCGTAGATTATACAGTTTACTTTGATGCACCGAATGTAGTTGGTGCAGGACTCTCTGCTGGTGCTGGTATAGGGCATACTATAACAACATTAGACTTTGGTACTCGTAAGATACCAACACAAACAATCTTCTTACCAAGACATAGTATTCAGCATGGTGAGAAACTTTCATACTCACCTGGTGCTGGTACAACTCTTACATATCAAGCACCTGGTGTTGGTACTGCATCTGGTTGGACTGCACCCCTACCATCAGAACTATATGGATATGTAATAGATCAAAACTTAGTGGGTATCGTAACAACTGTTGCTGGAATTAGATCATCCTCAGAAAGAGTCTTCTTCTATCCAGACCAGACTGGTATTGGTAACACACACTTCTTCCAAACTGTCAGAGGACAAATCACAGGTGATATAGACATTGTCAAGGTTACTGCTACAACTAACGAAGAGCATACCTTGAGACCCCTTGATATCATTGACTTATCAGTGGTCTCTACTGGCACAAGTTCTCTTGCTATGTCTTATAATTCTGCTACTAGATTTGTAAGTATAGGTTCATCTATCAACCCACTTATAAAGGTTAGAGAAGGTGACTTGTTAGAATTTGATGTTTCTGATGCTTCACTACAGAATACTAAATTAGAGTTCTACAAAGATCAAGATTTCAAGAAGCAATTTGTAGGATCTGGTGTTTCTACTATGGAGATTACATATACAGCAGCACATGGTGAAGCTGGTGGTAAAGCATCTATAAGATTTACACCACAAGCACCTAATGTTGTATATTACAAACTAGCATCTCAGGACATATCAAAAGTTATTGAGACTAATCAAGATATTGATGATTTCACTAAGATAATTGTTATACCTAGTGAGTTTACTGGTAAGGGTACAATCAGCTCAGTGACCAGCAACTCCTTTGATTACTTTATAGATCAAGAAGCAGAAAGAGTAGGTTATACTACTAACACTGCTGTGATGTCATATACAACTAATTCACAGAATGATCATGGTCCTATAGCACAAGTGCAACTTGTGTCTGGTGGTGTAGGGTTCAAAGATATACCTCAAGTTTCAGTAGCGAGTACAACTGGTAAGTCAGCACTTGTAGAAGCAAGGGGAAATGATATTGGTAGACTTGATGAAGTCAAACTTTTAGACATTGGTTTTGATTATCCTTCTGATAAGACATTGAAACCACAGGCAGCAATGCCACAGGTTGTATTCTTAAAAGATAACTTCTCAGTTGACACTGTAGCAATTACATCTACAGGTGGTAAGTATCTAACTGCACCTGACCTTGTTCTATTCAATACTAAAACAAAACAAGAAAATAGTCTAACTCAATTTAGAGCAAAGTTGAGTGGATCATCAGTATCTGATGTACAGGTAATCAGTGGTGGTGGTAACTTGAGAAGTGGTGATAACAGTTTATTCTCTGTCAATAATACTAACGGTGTTGGTATTGTTACCGTCACATATAGTGCTCCTACAGTTACTGTTACACTACAGACACCAAGCACTGGATATGATGCAACTAATCCTATACCATTCTCAATCAATGATAGAGTTTTTGTTGAGAACGTAGGTGTAACAACAGGTCATGGATACAATTCGTCAACTTATGGATATGAGTTCTTTACACTAAAAACAGTCAATCAAGCGACTGGATTAGTCAATCAAGCAACTATACAATATGATGTAGATATAGATCCTGGTAATTATGATCTTGCCACATATGGTTCAGTATCTAATGAGAAAGATGTTGCTAAGTTTGATGTTGGTCTAAAAGAAGGTGAGTTCTTCAAAGGTGAGACTGTCATTACATCTAGAGGAAAGATATCAAAGGTTATTACTGGAGAGGGTAAATCAAGAAACGTTCTACGTGTTGACAATATAGTTGGATTCAGTACAGGCGACAGTCTCATAGGTCAGTTATCAAATGCTGGTGGTACTATTGATAAACTAGCAGCTTATGAAGGATCATTTGATGTAGGTGTATTCCACAGTAAACCATTTGGATGGGAAAAAGATACTGGTAAATTATCTAATAGAGATCAAAGAATACAAGACAATGATTATTATCAGCAGTTTGCATATTCACTAAGATCTCAGGTTGGTATATCATCATGGGGTGAACCAGTTGATTCACTTGCACACCCTGCTGGATTCAAGAAGCACTCTGATCTCCTTATATCATCTGTACCTGTAGGTCTTGGTAGCACTGCTAACGGTATCGTTGCCATAGGAACTGCTTCTGCATCTGTTGTTCTTATAGACGGTGAGGGTGCACTCAAGAATTATCATGACTACGATCTTGTGTACGAGAACCCTGCTCCTGACTTATCTGTAAGTAATGAAGTAGTGTTCAAGTCTACTAGATTTGATCAATCACTTGTATGTCTGACTAACCGTGTACTAGAGATAGATGATATCTCACCACAGTTCTACTCAGATCCTAACCTATTGAGGGTTGTTGAAATTGATGCTTTTGATATTGCCAATCCTTCAGGTCCTCAAGCAATCAAATATCATGCACAGGTTGTGCTTGATGCTGCATTACAGTTAGCATATAACACAACACAGTATTGTGAATTTACTGTATTCCATAATGGATCCGATGCTTATCTCAACCAATATTCAGACTTGTCTGACTCGTTTGATCTTGGTGAGTTTATACTCCAGCAGAATGGTAATATCATCTCTGTATCATTCAGTCCTTATAATACTACCTTGACTTATGATGTTACTTTCTACAAGGAAATCATAGGTAAGCAGGTTAGCACAGGAACTACCTCATACTCCAACATTGTCAAGTCTGGTGTAAGTTCTGTATTTGCAGCAAATGCAAGTCCATCAACTGTGACATTAGAAGATATTGATTCAACAGAATTCAAGTCTGGTAACATCATAGTTGTTCACACTGGTGCTGATGATAAGGAGATTGAAGAATACAACTTCTTAGCAAATGGTGCTGGTATGCTATTCACTGACTTTGGTAACATGGACAGTGGAGATAAGATAGGTAATTTTGATGTTATACAGAACGCTGGTGTAATCAAACTTAGGTATACACCTAACGCTAACACAGCAGTAACAGTACAGACACTGACCACTATGGTTGGTGTAGCAACAACTGCTACAGGTGCCAGTGTTGATAATATTGATATTGGAGACGCTCAGTTGCATGCAACTAGAACAGAGATATCTGCTTCTGGTAGTCCTTCAGAAACAACCTTATCAACTAAGTCTTATAATAACTTTACATCATTCAAGTATTTTGTAGAAATACATAATACTACTGACAGTAAGTATTCTTGCTTCAATGTGGCAGCGAATGCTTTTGATAGTCGTATCAACTTCAACGTTTATAATAATCTGTCTACAGCAGATAATGCGAAACGGGACATACGTGCTATAAACATGGTTGCTAGTGGCAACAATGCACTCTTAAGATTTACTCCAGCAGCAAGCAAAGCATATGTTGTGAGAGTTTCTGAAATAAGAATAGACAAACCAGATAACGTCGCAGACGACAACACGATAACACTCAGCTAATGTCATTTCAATTAGGTTCCGTAAATAGGCAATTCAATACAGAGTCAGAGACTTTTGTACAGTCTTTCAATCTGACTCATGATGGTGATCCTTTATTTCATAAGAAATTTGATGGATCAGATAACTCAGAAGTATTATTAGGTGACGATTCTTTTGTTATCAAAAATCATTTTTTTGTAACTGGTGAGCAAGTAAAATATCAAGCAGACACAGACTTGTCTGGTAGTCCAATAGGAATACAACATGGTCTAAATGGTGTTGGTGCTGCGACAACATTACCACAAGATGTATTTGTAATCAAAGTAAGTGAAAATAATTTTCGGGTTGCTGCAACAAAGGCGTTAGCAAAAGCAGGAAGTCCCATTGGTTTGACAACTGTAGGTGCTGGTGTAACTCATACATTTACATCAATAGATAAGAATTCAAAGTGTGTAATAGCGATTGATGATATCATACAATCACCAGTTTATAAAAGAAATGGTGCTACAACTACATTAGTATCAATAGCAAACCGTGAAGCGAATGTTGCTGATGCATCATTCATGAAGCAGTATGATCTTTTACAAATTGACAATGAAATAGTTCGTATCGCTGCTTTACATTTCAATGGTGTGCAGAATAAATTATTACTAGACAGAAACTGGATGGGTACTACAAAGCAGGGACACTCTGTTGGTGATACTGTAGAGTTAGTTTTTGGTGATTATAATATTGTGAATGATAAGATAACATTTGCTGATGTTCCATTTGGTGGTACAAGACAAACTGTAGGTATTGACTCTAGTGATTTTGTTGGTAATACATTTGGTGCTTTGACTGAAATATTCCAGACTGGTACAAAGGTAAAAATTAGAAGTTTGAACCCACCAGCACCGTTAGTTGCTAACGATGATTACTTCATCATAACAAATGCTGCAAACAACTTTTCTTTTGCTGCTACAAAAGGTGAGGCATTAGTTGGTGCTGCTATAACTCTATCAAATTCTGGTATAGGAACTCATAAACTAATTGTTGCTGATATACTAGAAGGTTCTTCTTTCCATGGTAGACAATTTATCAGATCTGACTATGCTGGTAATGTTATATTAGATGATATATCACAGAATTTTACGGGTATAGGAAAGACATTCACACTTACAGAAGAAGGTAATAATACCACTGGTATCACTAGCGACTTTGGTGCTATATTGATAAACAATATCTTTCAGAAACCAGAGGTAGACTATAATTTCTTGAGTTCTCCATCACCAGGTATTACGTCTGTGAGATTTACTGGTAATGAAGCACCTGGCGTTACAGAGGTGTTATCAGATGATGATGTAAATGCTAACAGACTTCCAAGAAAAGGTATATTGGTATCTGTTTCTAACTCAGAAGGACTAGGATATCTGCCAGGTCAGTATGATGACATAAGATTGGAGAGTGCAAGCACTGGTATAGGTGCATCTATTGCAGTTGAAATAGGTGTTGGTAATAGTATTTCAAGATTTAGACTACAAAATCCTGGTTTTGGATACACAACTGGTGAGTATTTGAATGTAGTGGGTATACCAACCATATCATCTTATGGTTCTGACTTCTCAGCAGCACAATTTACTGTTGTTGATACAGCAGATGATGAGTTTACTGGGTTTGTATTTGGTAAATTACAAGTTCTTGATGATATATCCGATCTATTTGATGGTAGAAAGAAGATATTCACTCTAAAAGAGGACAACATAACAATTAGTATTGAAAAAATTGAAGGAAGCATCCTAAGTTTACAAGATGTACTGATGATATTTGTAAATGACACACTACAAAAACCAGGTGTGGCATATAAATTTGAAGGTGGTACACAAATAGAGTTTTTAGAACCACCAGTTGAGGGTTCTGTCTGTCAAATACTATTCTACAGAGGTACTGATAAAGATATTTCCACAACATCATCACTAGAATCAATCAAAACTGGTGATGGTCTTACAATCAAGAGACAAGACGAGAGAGTGGTCAGAGGTATCTTATCAAGAGACTCCTTACAGACTACAAACTATAAGGGTGTCAATATATCTGCTACAAAAATACCAAGAAGACCAGTTATGTGGTCTAAACAACAAGACGACTTGTTCATTGAAGGTGTAAAAGTAAGTAAATCAAGAGATATCTACGAACCAAGAATATTCCCTGCTACAAGATTGATAAAATCAGTGGATGTTGGTGACTCAACAGCGTATGTAATCGGTGGTGCATTAGCATTCAAGAAAACTGAGACAAATACTGGTTATTCTCCTACCACAGACTTTGCAGTCAAGATTATAGATGATAATTTTGAAACTGGATTTGGTTCTACTACATTTGAGATGAAGATTGATAAACAAACATCTGCAAATATCTTTGGAGATGAGGGTAATATCATAGGTGTCGGTACAGCAGCATCAAGACTATCAATGCATCTGTATTTACCAACAGATAACCAATTAAGAAACACTCGTTTTGGTGGTTTGACAAAAACTGGTATCAGTACAGGTGATTATATGGTGGTGAGTAGATCAAATGTTGGTGCTGGATTAACATCTAAAAATACTGCTGATAATGCGACTGTTGGAATTGCAACTGAATTTATTGATGGAGTTTATCAGATTGCTGACATAGAAGATGTCACAGCACAGATAGTCAAAGTCCATATTAATATTGAGACAGGTCATGGACTAAACTTTACAGGTCTCAGCAGTGATATAGGTAATTATTACGGGTCTTATTCTTGGGGTAAAGTGGTCACAGGATCTATAGGAACATCCTTCTCTGTCAATACTTTAGATGGTGTTACTGGTCTATCCACTGCACCACAAGTCATTAGAGATGAAAAATTACTTGTGGATTATCCATAAATAGGTTGATAGAAATTAAATAGGTAAATGCCAGCGATTATAACTGATCAGATAAGAGTGTTGAATGCTGAGAATTTTGTTAGTGGTATATCAACCACTGCCAATTCTTACTATGTTTTCATAGGACTACCTAATGCAACTACTGTAGCATCTGACTGGAACACCAATACTCCTTCCCCGATTGACAATTTTGATGAACATGATAATGTTTATGATACTTTGATTAGTGCGAAGAAGATAAATTCAGCAGATGTATTGAGAGTTATAAGAAAAAAAGAATGGACTACTGGTTCTATCTACGAGATGTATAGACATGATTACAGCATCAATAATACAACACCTCAAACAAGCTCCACAAGTTTATATAATAGCAATTACTATGTTATTAACTCAGATTTCAGAATCTATGAGTGCATTTACAATGGTGCTGCCCCTTCCAACTCTGGGAATGGAATTATATCATTACAAGAACCTCTTCATACTGATTTGCAACCTAGACTTGAGAGTGATGGATATATTTGGAAGTATCTTTTCACAATCAAACCTAGTGACATTATAAAATTTGATAGTGCAGACTTTATACCAGTTCCAGCAAACTGGAAAACTTCTACTGACACAGCAGATGTAAAGAATGCTTCTGTAGATGGAAAGATTGAAGTTATTACGATAGACGATATATCAAGTGCTTCATATCAGTTTACTGGTACTAAAAATAATGTTCCTATCAGAGGTGATGGTTCTGGTGGTTTAGCATCAGTGACATTTACTAATGGTAAACCAAGTTCTGTTCAGGTAACTAATGGTGGTTCAGGATACACCTTTGCTACTCTAGATTTAGATGCTGTAGTTACAGGATCAGGAGCATCTTTCACAGTTATCATACCACCACCTGGCGGACATGGTTCTGACATCTATCGTGAACTAGGATCTAACAAGGTTCTTGTATACAGTAGAATTGAAAATGCTGATGTAACTAACCCTGACTTCCCAACTGGAAACCAATTTGCAAGAATTGGAATTATTAAAAATCCTGAAGTCAATGGTAGTACGAATTTATTGACAGATCCTAGTGCTACTGGGGTTTATGGATTACGACTTGCTGGTGCAGCATCAACAACAATGACCGTTGAGGTTGATGGTATTGTAAGTCAAACTGTAGGAACAGCTGCTACTGCTTTAGGTAGAATCGTGAACTACGATCCAGCAACTCAGGTATTGCAGTATTGGCAGGATAGATCAGTTGCCTCTGGTGACTCAGTTTCCCTTTCCCAATTTGCACTAAATAGATTCACGGCTTCCCCTGCTACAGGCGGGAGTTTGAACGTCGTTGTAAAAACAACAGGGGGTACAGAAACCCTTGCTATTGACAATACGTTTACAGGAGTTTCCACTAATGTAAACAATAGAGCATATTATTTCGGTCAAACATTTACCTCTGGTATTGCTTCCCCAGAGATCAAAAAGTACTCAGGAGATATTATCTACCTTGATAATAGACCAGAAGTGACTAGAGCAACCAATCAACGTGAAGATATTAAAATTATCTTAGAATTCTAATAAGATGCCACAGAACACCAACCTAAACGTCAGTCCATATTTCGACGATTTTGATTCTGAAAAGAATTATAACAAAGTTTTATTCAAACCCGGAACTCCCGTTCAGGCAAGAGAACTAACGACTTTGCAATCTATTTTGCAAGGGCAAATAGAGAAGTTTGGAAAACATATATTCAAAGAAGGGTCGATAGTTATACCTGGTAAATTTAAGTATGATTTCAACTACGATTACGTAAAAATCGAATCTACATTTTTTGGTGTTCCTGTAGAAGGTTATTACGCATTTCTTGTTGGACTACGTATCAAAGGTAAGGACTCTGGTGTTACAGCAAAGGTTGTAAAGGTATTATCACAAACAGAATCTGTAGAACAAGCAACTACTCTTTATATAAAGTATGAGGGTAGTTCTGATGATTTGACTCGTGATACATTCCTTGATGGTGAAAATCTGATTACATTATCTACTTTCACTTATGGAGTAACTACAATTGAAGAGGGATCTGACTTTGCTACTGCGACTACTTCAAATGCCACTGGTACTGGTAGTGCTTTTACAATTGTCAGAGGCGTATTCTTTGCTAGGGGTGCTTTCGTAGAAGTAAAAACTGAATCTATGATTTTAGATCAGTATTCTAATACTCCAAGTTATAGAGTTGGTTTCAATGTTGTAGAGACTATTGTAACTGCTGTAGATGATGATACTTTATACGATAACGCTGCTGGATTTAGTAACTTTACTGCACCTGGTTCTGATCGTCTGAAGATAGAACTAAAACTTACTAAGAAACTTACAACAGACTTTAATGATGAGAACTTCATTGAATTATTAAGATCACAAGAAGGTGAAGTAAGACATCTGGTTGATAGAACTGTATATTCTGAGTTGGCAAAGGAGTTTGCACGTCGTACATACGATGAAAGTGGAAACTATTATGTTACTAAGTTTGATATAGAAGCAAAAGAATGTCTCAATGATAGGTACTCTACCTTCGGTCAGTTTACTGCAAATCAACTAACAGAGGATGGAAACAAACCATCAAGAGATTTACTATGTCTCCGCATAGGTCCCGGTAAAGCATTTGTGAAGGGATATGAGACACAAGTTATGGGTAATGCATTTGTTGATGTTGTAAAACCTAGAACTACCAAGACTATTGAGTCAAGAGCAATACCTTTCGTAGCAGGAAATAGACTTAGACTAAACAATGTATTATCTGGTGCTCAAATCAAAATGAACACTACAGATACTGTAGAACTTAGAGATGCAAGACTAGAAACCACTAAATCCAACTCTGTTGGTAATGTAATTGGTCAAGCAAGAGTATATGATTATAAACTTCAAAACTCCGGATACAGCAACAATTCATCAGTATATGAGTTGTTCTTATATGATATCGTAACTGATACATCAATCACAATCAACCAAGCAATAACTCAAAATGCTCCCGCACTTATAGAAGGTTCTAGATCTGGTGCTAGAGGTATGCTAAAGACTGATGCTTCTAATACAGCAACACTGACACTATCTGAAACATCTGGTAAGTTTGTAAATGGTGAACAAATTATAATAAATGGTGTAACTCAAGGTCTTATCATAACTGCTACTACAGAGTATGATATATCTAATGTAAAATCAATCAGAGGATCTGGTGGTGGTAGAACATTTACTGCTGACGTTTTACTAGAGACAAAAACAGATTATGGTGCTAGAGGATTCTCAATCAGTGCTCCATCTGGTGGTGTAAGCACATTATCATCTAGTGGTACAGGTTGGGCAAAATTCTTGAAGGTTGGTGATATCATAGAATACACTCAGAGTGGTGTAAATCTTCCTTGTTACCATAAAGTTACTGCTATAGCTGCTACTGGTCTAACTGCAACTGTAGATGACGTTGCTGACGTATCTAATGTATGCGATGGTACACTTCCAACAGGTGCTATTGCAGTTAGTGGAGTAAAAGTTGTTGCTGGTCTACTAAGAGAATCAAAAGATGCTTTCCTATCGGCAGATATGCCACACAACTATGTTGCATCTGTTGACCTTACTGATTCTACTCTCTTTGTTCGTGAAGAGGTAGTAAATCTAACATCTAACAGTGGAGGTCAAATGGATCTGCCTTCATTGGTAGGTACAGAATTTGTGTATGCAGGATTTGATGAGGAAAGATATAACATCATGTATAATGATGGTAGTGTAGAAGATCTAACATCTGATCAATTTGTATTGACTAATGGTGGTAAGGGTGCAACTATATCTGGTTTGACTGCTAGTCAATCATCTAATGTTGATGTACATGTAACTAAACAAAAGTCTAAAGTCACATCTAAATCAAAAACACTTACAAAGTCAGGAGAATTATCAGTTACTGGTTCTAAGAATGCTGGTGCATCTGGAGATGGTTCTGGTCTTACATCGAGTGCTGTATATGGTAAGAGAGTACAAGATAGGGAGATATCATTAGACGTTCCTGATGTTGTTGCAGTTCATGCTGTATTTGAATCATCAAATGAAGGTAATCCAACAATTCCAACGGTTACTATGGCATCCTTCACAGGTCCTAGTAGCAATAACACAGATATTATTGTTGGTGAAGTAGGTATAGGTAAGTCCTCAGGGTGTGCAGCGTACGTTCTAGGACGTTCAGGAACAGATGGGGTAGAAATATTTGTAAAGAACTCTAAGACATTCATAGAGACCGAGGAGATATCATTTGACACTTCTGGTGTAAAAGCAAACATATCTATTGTGGCACCTGGCGATCCTAACATTCGCTCAAACTTCTTATTAGATAATGGTCAGAGAGATGAGTATCTTGACTTCGGACGTCTAGTAAGAAAAGCAACTGCTGCTGAACCAAATGGTAGATTGAAGATCTATATGGATCACTATGTTATAAATTCTGAGGATTCTGGTGATCTTGTTACAGCATCATCTTATGAAAAGTCAGAATATGATACAGTTCCTTCATTAGGTGCTCAGAGAAATACTGATATCATAGATTTGCGTCCACGTGTTGCTAACTACAGTGGTTCTAGATCTCCATTTGAGTTTGCTTCAAGAGACTTCAGTGCTACTGGTCAATCATGTGCTATTTTAGAAAGCAATGAGAATATAACATTTGATTATGACATCTATCTTGGTAGAAAGGATAGATTATACATCAATCCTAACAGTAGTTTCACTGTTGTAGAGGGTACACCTAGCGAAAACCCTGTGTTGCCTGATATAATCAATGATAGTTTCTTACTAGCAGAGATTGAGTATACACCATATGTTTATAATGCACGTGGTTCGGTCAGGATTGATTATAAAGCGAATAGACGCTATACAATGAAAGATATTGGTAAGTTAGAAACTAGAATAGAGACACTAGAAGAAGTCACATCTCTATCACTTCTTGAGACTAAGACATCTGCACTTACTATCAAAGATCCAACAACTGGTCTTGACAGATTTAAGAACGGTTTTGTTGTAGATCCATTCAACAATTATGATATAGCAGATAAGACACAGACATTGATAAAATTTGAGGTTGATGGTGGTAAACTTACTGCTAAGAAACATCGTGATTCTATTGATCTTCTTATGGGGTCAAACACTGTAGTAGGTTTGACTGGTGCACCTGATCCTACAGTAGATCCTAGATATGCTAGTGACCTAAGTTCACCTAACATCAAGAAGACTGGTAATTTAGTTACTCTTGATTACTCAGAGTTACAAGATAGAAATCAACCATTTGCTACACGTCTTGAAAGTGTAAACCCATACATGTATAGGGATTGGAATGGTAGGTTACATCTTGATCCAGAGCAAGATGTTTATATTGATAGAAATCAAGTAACCATAACACAAGGTGAGGGTTTTGCTAATGATTTCTATGCACAAACTGAACCACAACCATTCATGCGTGAGCAGAATGTTGAGTTCAATGTAACTGTTCTAAAACCTGACACTAGACATTACGCTTACTGGTCTGGTACAGATATGATTGACACTAACTCATATATCGTACCAAAACTATTAGAAGTAACACCTGTCAGTGGTTCATTTGAAGTTGGTGAGACAGTAAGAGGTCTTGCTATATCAACACAGAACGCAAGTCAGGGTGAGGATATTAGATTCAGACTCTGTACACCAAATCATAAAGCAGGTCCTTTTGCTAGTCCTCAAATATCATATACTGTAAACCCATACAGTCCTACAGTTGGATTATCATCTTCTTATTCTGAGACAGCAACAGTATTGAACGTTGACTGTGCGTCATTGAACCAGAAATCAGATGGTAACTTCTTCGGATTCATCACCAATGGCATGACTTTGATCGGTGAGAATAGTGGAGCACAAGCAACTGTATCTAATGTCAGATTAGTTAGTGATGACGTTGGAACATTACAAGGTTGTTACTACATCCCATCGGGTACATTCCAAGATGGTTCTAATATTGCATTGATTACGCAAGTAAAACCAGAGAACAGAATACCTGGTAAAAACATATCGAACGCAGAGCAAGAGTTCTTCTCTGAAGGATTTGAGATCACAGAAACAACTGTCATAAGGACAGAACCAAACCTTCCTGTGCCTGTCATCAACAATATTACTAATATTACCAACAATATTACTAACATTAATAACACAACAAATATAATACAAGAACAAGGTCATGATGACGACCCACTAGCACAGAGTTTTGAAGTTATCGAAGATAACGGTATATTCATGACTGGTATCGACTTCTTCTTCCAAAGTAAGTCTGAAGTCATTCCAGTAAACGTGCATATAGTTACTCTTGAGAATGGTTTCCCATCTCAAAAGATAATGAAGAATAGTCAGGTTGAGTTACAACCATCTCAGGTCAACATATCTGATGATGGAACAGTTCCAACTAAATTCCAATTTCCTGCACCTGTTTATCTACCACGTGGTGACTATGCATTCTATCTCGGATCTCCATCTGCTGATTATGATGCATGGATATCACAGGTTGGTGAGAATGATATTACAACTGCTAATCTCAGTCAATTCCAGCAAGTTGTTGTATCTAAACAGCCTACACAGGGTTCACTATTCAAAGCACAAAGTAATACTACATGGACTGCTTCGCAATTAGAAGACTTGAAATACACAAGTTACAAAGCAAAATTTGTAGAAGGTAATGGTACTGTAAGACTTTACAACCCACAATTAGGAAAGTACAATGAAAGAAATAAACTCGGAGAAAACCCAATTGAAACTTTCTCAAAACAAGTCTTTATCGGACTTGGATCGGGAACTGACACTCCGTTCATCACAGAAGGAACAATTATATCGCAATCAAATAATACAACAGCAAGAGGAATTGTTGGTGCAAAACTCTCTGCAATCTCACAAGCAGAAGACTCACTCTCAATTACCAACGGTGGAGCAGGATACGAAGACAACAACTACGAAGTAACACTCTCTGCTATCACAGGTAAGGGAACTGGTGCTATAGGTATTGTAACCGTATCATCTGGTGTCATCACACAGGCAACTATCAAGGGTGACAATACAGGTAAAGGATATAATGTAGGTGATACCTTGACTGCAAACTTAGGTTCTAAGGGATTGGGTCAAGACTTGATACTTACTGTTGGTGTTACCACTGTAACTAATGCACTACAACTTACAAACTGTTCTGGTGCAGACTTCAATACTTCTGATACTATCACTATCATACCTTCTTCTGGTGGAGGAGCTGGTATAGCATCAGCCCAGAATGCTATCATTCCTACAGCAGTAACAGTGGACTCTAATGAGTATGATGGACAACACTTCAAGGTATATCATCCAAATCATGGTCATCATGATATTGGATCTGTAGTGACATTTGATAATCTAACTGGTGATTCAGTGCCATCAAAACTTACTGTAGGATACGCTGCTAGTGTGACATCTATTGTTTCCGTGGCAAGTTCTGCTGGATTCAACTTCTTTGAAGGTTCTCAAGTTTCCGCAAGTAATCCTGGATACGCTCTGGTTGGGGATGAGATTATAGAATATACCTCAGTTGGAACCAATGTTCTATCGGGCACAATACTACGTGGTGTCGATAGTAGTCTCGCTAGTGATCATGCGATCAATGATCCAGTGCAGAAATATGAGTTGTCTGGTATATCTCTTCGTAAGATAAACAAGACACATAATATAACCGATACAAATTCTATACCAAATCAGATCTCACTTGATCACTTCTATGTCAAGATCGGTGGAACTAAACTGTTCAATAAAGATAAAGTTGGTGGTGGAACTAGAGGATTAGCAACTTCCAATATTATATTTGATACAGTAAATCCTAATATCAATCACAGTGTACCTGTTGCTACTAAGATTACTGGTAAGGTAAGAACTATCACGGGTAAGAGTGTTGGTGGTATAGAAACACCTTACTTAGATAAGGGATTCCAAGATATCTCTCTATTCGGTAAAACTAATCTTGGATCAACAAGAATGATTGCTACTAGGGAAGTAGAGCAAGCGAAGGGAACAATCCTTCCATTACCTGGTGCCAAATCATTCACATTTGAAGCGACATTGACAACTGAAGATACCAATGTTTCACCTTCAATCAACGTATTTGCAAGTTCTATTCTTACAGAATCAAATCGTATCAATAGACCTATCGTAAATTTCAAGACAGATAACAGATCAAATCTCTTAGAAGATCCACATGACTTTGCATATCAGACAAAGGAGATTGGATTAGAAAACCCATCATCATCACTCAAGGTGTTGTTTGCAGCGATGCGTCCACCTAGTGCCGACATGAGAGTTCTTTATCGCTTGAAGAGAGCAGACACATCAACGTTTGACAAGAAGTATGAACTATTTCCTGGCTTCAAGAATTTAGATTCTGCCGGAGATGTTCTAAATCCAGACAATAATGATGGACAGTCTGATAAGAAAATTCCAGCTAGTTTGAATAATCAGTTTGTAGAGTACGAGTACACTGTAGATAAACTACCACAATTTACTGCCTTCCAAATCAAGGTTGTATTCAACTCAACGAATCAATCTGAGTCTCCCGAACTAATGGACTTCCGTACAATCGCAGTAGCATAGTATGTGCACAGAAGCACCAAAGAAGACAGCAAAGAGACTTATAAAAAAAGCAAAGAAACATCCAGATCAATATACTGCATCTGATGTTCTTTATGCTAAACTTATAAGAAAAGCAGAGAAGAAAAATGCCAATTAATGCTTGGAGTTTAGCAGCAGAGGTTCTTGAGGGAACCCTAGATGAAACTTACCCAATTATCAAAAATGAAAAAAAGGATCAAAGTGAAGGATCATCCGAATCTGGAGAGAGATCCAAAGACTAAGGCTATAGTCTCAACTGATAGTACTGGTTATCAGAAATATATGAATCAAAAGAGAATAATTGAGATGCAGCAGCAGAGGATAGAGCACCTTGAATCTGAAATCATTGTTATAAAACAGATGTTGCTGAATAAATAGATCTGAATATACTATTTCCTGATGGCAGTCCCAGTTGTAAATATACAAGTTGAACAGGGGACTGATTTCTCTGCCACATTTTTTGTGACAGATGCAAACGGTTCCGACCTCAATTTACTCAATCATAGTATTGACGGTAAGATGAGGAAGCATCCAGAATCACAAGGTTATATTGGTTTTGGTGTTACTTTTGGTGCTACACCTACTGAAGGAAAAATAGTTTTATCATTGACTAATGCACAGACAGGTATTATTACTGCTGGCAGATATAACTATGATGTCATAGTAACCAATGACACTACCAGTAAGAAGACTAAGGTAATTACTGGTCAAGCACAAGTAAACGGAACTGTATCCTAATGAGAGTTCGCCTTGCAAACAGTAGCTTTCATGTTCGCATAGGGAAGGGGTCATCCCTTTCTAATGCATCTGGTCTCAAGGTAAAATTAGGAGGCGGTGGCGGTTCAGGAGGAGGATCCGACGTGGAAAGACTATCAGAACTATCTGATGTTAACATAACTAACCTAACTTCAAGTACAAATAGGTTTGTATTAGTATACGATGCACCTTCATCATCATTCAAATTTGTGAATCCTGACGAAGTAGTGGACGCAGCAGTAGGATCAGGAACAGTACCAGGTGGAGCACCTGCTGCTGGAGGATTATCATCAGATTCCTTAGGATATATTGAAACAGAAATGGCAGATAGATTGGATAATGAGATAGATTTAGACGCTGGTAGTTTCTAAATAGTAATATAATGCTGTCTCTACAGCTTTTTTGAAAGGTACATACCAATAGAGAATGTTATAAACACAATACTCTAGGAGAGTAGTATAAAAAAATGCCCGCACCTATTTTAAAGTTTAAAAGGGGTAATCTAGTTGATTTACCCAATTTACAAGCTGGTGAACCGGGTTTTACCGTAGACTAGTTTGACTTGTTTGTCGGTGTAAACTCCACCAGTAATGGTAACAAAATAGTTGGATCTGCAAGGTATTGGACAAGAGAAACCACAACAGCTGGTTCTGGTGTCAACCTAGTAGAAGGAACAAACAATGGCACGAATGCCATAACAATCAAATCACCAGCAAGTCTGGCTGATAATCAAACATACATTTTTCCAGGTGCACCTACATCAGGTGGTTTCCTAAGAAGTGATGGAAGTGGAAACCTAACTTGGGATACAGGTTCAGGATTCAATGGAGGATCATTCCCTCTAAGTGCATTAGACATAGATGGTGGTACTGATATAGGTGCTGCTATAGTTGATGCTGACGAATTTATTGTAGATGATGGTGGTGGCGGTACCAATAGAAAGGTAGACGCTTCAAGAATAAAAGATTACGTCTTGGGTGGCGGTCAAGGTGCTAACTTTAGTGCTATAAACGTCAGTGGTATTACAACTGCCACATTCCTCAAGTCTACTACAGCAGTCATTGGTGCTGGTCTGACAGTTACAGGAGCATTGGATGTAGATTCCACCTCTAACTTCGCTAACACAGTTACAATCGCTTCTGGTGGTGCTAACGTAACAGGTACAGTTTCTGCTACACAGTTCACTGGATCTGGTGCAGGATTGACTGGTGGTACAACACCTATCTCAACACTTGATATAGACGGTGGTACTGATATCGGTGCTGACTTAACAGATGGTGACTTACTTGTTGTTGATGACGGTGCTGGTGGCACTAATAGAAAGACTGCGATGTCACGAGTCAAGAACTATGTTCTTGGTGGTGGACAAGGTGCTACATTCGCTGCTGTAAATGTAACTGGTATTGCTACACTTGGATTTGTTGATTCAACTCAACTCAAAGTATCTGGTGTTTCCACATTTACAGGTACTGTAGATATCAATGGAGCAATCGATGCTGACGGTGGTGCAAACATTGCCGGTGGAGAAACTACACTTAGTTCTGCTACAGTCTCTGACCTAACAGATAACCGTGTTGTTATCGCTGGTACTGGTGGTGCACTTGAAGACAGTGGAAATCTAACATTCAACGGATCACAGTTAGGTATAACTGGAACTGTAAATGCTTCAAGCACAGTTACTGCTTCTGCATTCCATACTGGTGCTGAAGGATCAGCAATCAGAGTTACATCAGATACAATCTCAGGTCCTGCTACAATCACTCTTGACCCTGCGGGTGTAGGTGATAATACAGGTAAGGTTGTAATCGCTGGTGACTTCCAAGTAGACGGTACAACAACCACGGTTAACTCAACCACTATGACAGTGGATGATAAGAACCTTGAGTTGGGTACAGGTGCTGCTAACGATGCTGCTGCTGACGGTGGTGGTCTTACTATAGTATCTGGTGAAGGTAACAAGACATTCAATTTTGAAGCAACAGGTGACAACTTAGGATCTTCTGAGAACCTAAACATTGCATCTGGTAAGGTATACAAGGTAAACAACGTAGAGACATTGAGTGCAACCACTCTTGGTGCTAACGTTGTCAACTCTTCTCTTACTAATGTTGGTACACTAACTGGTTTATCTGTAAACGGTACTGCATCTGTCACAGGTCAGATCACAGCAGGAGATCTAAGAAACTCTGATGATGGTCTAATACCTTTAGTTGGTGTTCAAACTGCTTCTGGTCACTCAGGTTTAGTTACAGCGTTCAAGTTCAGAGGATCTGGTCTTGATGACTTCATCATTTCAAACGGTGTTGCTGACGTTGTTCTAACTGGTGTTGCTGCAACAACTTATACATCAAGACAGACACATACTGCTACACAAGGTCAAACTACTTTCACAGTATCTGCTGGATACTCAGAAGGATTCATTGATGTTTATCAGAACGGTGTTCGTCTTATAAACGGTACAGATTACGCTGCTGAAAACGGATCTACATTCGTTATGACTGACGCAGCAACTGTTGGAGATGAGTTTGAATCAGTCGCATGGAAGACATTAGGTAACGTAGCAACTCTACAAAACCTAAACGTTGTAGATAATCTAACGGTTACAGGAGTCACGACCT
>Ga0181413_1000055_pt1 | contig 26845 bp, 32 predicted proteins | sample 36SPOviralmetaG_FD_130111 | JGI IMG/M metagenome (GOLD analysis project Ga0181413, IMG submission 130111) | Marine viral communities from the oligotrophic San Pedro Time Series (SPOT) site, San Pedro Channel, CA, USA - 36 SPOT_SRF_2012-09-28 | ecosystem: Environmental > Aquatic > Marine > Strait... | reverse complement strand
TTGCACAGAAGTGGATGACCGCATGAGCCTGACTAAAAGACAAAAGGATGTCCTGGACTTTATCGTGGATTACCAGGTGGAGAAGGGGTACAGCCCTACCTATGCGGAGATTGCTGACGGGGTAGGGGTATCATCTATCGGGGGCGTTGCCGCTCATGTCAAAAAGATTGAGGCCAGGGGATATATAAAAACCCTGCCAGGCAACCGCCGCATGATTGAAGTCATAAAGACTACTGTGCTAGCTGGTGCGCTTGCTCCCTAGTCTCATCATTGCGGCGGGTCCATCCCGCTCCAAATGTGGGGAAGGTCTTTAGCCGCTCATAAAAGGCCTGTCGCCTAAAATACATATCATCTATCAAGCTGGCCGCGTCATGTTCTCTGATTGCGGCCAGTGTCTTTGGGCCTATGTCTCCGTCAGCTTTGACCTTGAGTATGCGTTGTATTGCTCTGGCGGAGCGACCTGGACCAGAGTTGACCGCCCAGTCAAAAATGCTCCAGTCCAGGCCACCAGGGAGATTGTCACCAGAAACTTTTACCCAGTATTCCTGGCGGTATATTTGAGACACATGATTGTCAGGTATGTTTCTCAAAGTCTCTTCAGTTACAACAGCGTCCTCATCAATCGTTTCCGACAGCCAACGCTGATAGGTTTTGGCAGTGATGCCTTTGTTTGTCATCCCGCCAGGGTCATCAGGATGGTCAACGAACCCGCCCTCATGATGCAGCAACCATCGCAGACACTGTGCAAAGTTTTGTTTCACTTGCGCCTCTTAAATTTATCCAGGCCTTTAATGCCCAGGGCCGCACTGCACACCAGGAAAACCAGGTATTGATACCAGTCAGGCAATTCATTTAAGCGGTCAAAGCCGTTCTTCACGACCTCTTCCATGCCAGGGATGAACACCAGGACCACAGGAATCAAGACAACAATCGTGACTATCTCATCCTTGATTGAGGATTTTGTAGACTCAGCCATGATGAGTTCCCACTTACTATCATGCTGTGCCGCAGTCTTCATTACCTCAGCCTTAGCCTCAGCCTCAGTCTGTGCCAAAGTGGCCTTGGCTTTTTGCTTTGATACCTGGCCTTCCAGGAAAGACCCTGCCAGGGATGCCAGAGGGCCAATAAGAGCATTAATCATGCTTTGCCTTTTTTCATGGCCTTCTTCTTTGCCGCCATGATTATATCGCCACGAGTGATTTTGTTTTTGTCACCAGACATGGCTGCAAGTTTCTTGTTCTTTGGTGGTCTGCCCACCTTTGAACCGTAAGTTCCTTTTCCCATAGGCATTAGCTTTTTCCTTTCGCTTCTTTCCCAAGATATAGGCCATACACACCTGTCATGACCCCCATAATTACGCTCACAAAAGCGGACTGCTGTGTTGTGGGCTCTTCAAGATTCATAAACCACTCCGCACATCTCCAGGACATGGCCACTGACGCAATCATTGTCAGCTTTGCAGTGATGTTTACCTTCAGATATTTGTCGAACCAGTCACTCATTTGAACCCTCCTTTGAGCCACACCACCCAGGCTATAAGGCCAGCCACCAAAGCAGATATAAACAAAGCCACAGCACCCAGCCCCAGAGCGTCAAGGATTTCCGCCCTTCTTCTTTTTGCGAGTTCTTCTTGGACACGCCGCTCTTTCCTTGCTTCTGCCTGATGCTTCTGCCAGTCATGCCATAAGCCAGGACGACCCGCGTAAATCATGAACTGCTTGAGTTCTTCTTCTTTTTGTCTAATCGCTTCTAGAGCCATAAACTCCTCTAGGTCACTTGTCCTTACGCCTGACTTTTTCTTCTTCTGCCCTTTGCGCTGGAGTTCTTCTTTGGCTATCACAAAATCAGAGATGGCCTTGCCAGCCTTTGCAATCTCACCAGTGTTGGTGATGGTTTTTTTGATGATAGCGAAAGCCGCATTTGCTGCCGCTAGTTCCGCCAACATGGGTCAGCCTCGCACTAACATGGTAAGCAACAACACAATCGTTGTCCCTGCCGAACCGACCAACACAGCCTCTAGTCTTTTGACCCGACTGAGCAGTTCAATAAAACGCTCCTGGCTCAATGCAGTCAGCGTGTCTAGTTCTGCTTTGACAGATGCGGCAGTAGTCTTACTCATTTTTTAGCCTTGCTTCCTTTTGGACGGCCACGCTTTTTCGGGGCAGGGGCCTTATCCTTTGTTGCCTTAGGTTTCAGCTTTGGGTTTAAGTCATAGATGTGCGGCATAATCGCTCTCCACAGTTTCAATATCCATCTCATTCTTTTGGCCTTTGTAATTTATCTGCAAAAAAATTCTGGTTCACCTAGTTCATAACTCATCAGGCCAATCATTAATTGGAGCGTTGCCAGTTGGCTGTGGTGGTTTTTGATTATCCATCGGCACATCAAACAATGCCATAAAAGCCGCATGGTCAGCCGCATCTGCTATCAATGTTTCTATCTGCCCAGATTTGGTGCGAACAGCGGCCCTGTATGTTGTCACATCAGACGGTATTGTTGCTGTGCTGTCCTCTGCTTTGCGTGTAACGTACCAATCTGTTGAGGCAAGTAACCCTGCCGCCTGTTGCTTGATGATAGCCCTCCACTGGCTTTTAAGGCCCAGCGTTACAATTTGTTTTTTTGTTATGGGGCTAATGATTGCCTTGCCATCACTATCTACTTCGTTGACATCATCCAATGCCTTTGGTGTGCTTGCATCCCAGTAGAAACGATTATCGTACGATGCCGGTGGGTCTTCCCATGTTAGCCCTAATGCTTTCTTATCTGCATCTGACCAGATAGCCCAGTTGGTAGGATGGGTTATGCCATCGGCAGACCAGCTACGCCCTTCTCTGATTATTTTATTACCTAATTTCCAAGGCATTGTTATCTCCTATCATCGGGCATTAGAATATTTTGCGGGTTGTTCTGCAAAGGCAAGATATATAAAAGTGTTGTCTGAGCCATTGTTTCCTGTGCTATTGTTACGCACTTTGAATCCAGTAGAAAGAAAGTCAGATTGTTCAGCTGAACCTTCTGCGCCAGCACTGTTTGCATCCAGACCGTCTTGGTCTGGGTTAAATCCCTCACGCTTATTGTCAAGAATTACCCAGTTACCTGAGCCATTAGTACGCTTTATCATAACCCACGCTGGCCTAAACCCTGTGTAGATGAACGGCCCATCAGCATTTCCATTGCCTGTGTATGAGCCGCCAACCTTGCTGTAGCCCTCAACGCTGTGAAAACAGTAAGCTATATAAGTTGTGCCTGATTTATTTACACCATTGTAACTGCCATCAACTGCAAATAGCGCATTGCCGCTGTTGTCAGAAAATGAACTATCTACAAATACACCAGATGCCGCTACAGCATCTGAGTTGTACAAAGTCATGTATTTAGATGGTGAAGCAGTACCAAATGCTGTATGCCAAACGAACCAAGTATCAGTAACACTATCGGATGTTCTATTTTTTAAGATAACTGCTTCTGGTTTTTTTGTTAACCCACAGCCAATAGTTCTTGTTGCAGATGTTCCATCTCCTGTGTAACCCACTATACTAAACCCCGACTCAGTGTTTGCAGATACAGACGATGTTATGTCACCTGCTGAGTTGCTAGACGCAGAGCCGCCACCTCTCCAAGCCCATGTAACAATAGTATTTGTATTACTTCCTAATGAACCATATTGAGATGGTGTGCCTGTGGTAAAGCCATCATTATCAAAGCTTACTAAATCTTGAGAGCCACTAGCACTTGTATTTTCATCGTTAGTGTTATTTGATGAAAGCCCTGCGTTGACCCCTCTTACTGAGTCGAATATTGCATGGTCAGAGCCACCATTTCTATGTTTAAACCATAACCAATCGGGTTGAAATGAAAAATTGCTAAGTGATTGTCCACTGCCCGTGCCTGTCCATAATTGAGTATCGAAATAATCTGCTGGCTCTTCGTCTTGTGCAGGGTCTATGGCAGGGTCGGGTAGGTTGGCTGTGCAAAACGCTTTTGCGTCAGCAGGTGGAGTGTAATAAAAATTACCAATGCCATTGGCATCTTGTGCGTTTGCAGAACCAGATGCGCTTCTGTCAGCAAAATCAGAACCTTGACCAAAGTTGAACATGAACGGTCTGGTATTATGTCCATGTAACTGTGCGCCAACAGGGTCTGTTGTATTGTTCATGCTTATTGCAGAGCCAGCCGCAGAACCGTTTACATAAAACTGCACAGTCTTTGCATCAGTATCAACAAGCATACCAATAATGTCTTTATCACCAACGGTTGCTAAACCACTTTGTTGTTGACCATTTTGGTATATACCTCCGCTGGAATAGTAATGAATAACGTCATTCGCTACAACAATATTGCCTGTATAGTAATAACTAGCAGTTCCAACTCTATTGATTGTATCGGCTGTATATGTACCTAGTCCTGCACCAGATCCCCCACTTGCATCTGATAGTGCCTCACAATACCATTTGCCAGAGTTCATAGGCACAAGCATTGTTGATTTAGCCGCATAAGAACCAGCACCCGAACCATCTTGGTTAGCGTGTAGATTGCCTTCAGTGTAATCTTGCGATGTTCCGCCCTTATCATTTGCTATTACAGCAAAGTTATTCGTAGGACTATCAGGCACTACATCTGTTGCCGTAATGTTGCTGACTGTAAAATCGTTTGTGTTTGCAGATTCGTCATCGCCTATAGCACCGCTATCATCAAACGGCAGGTAAAAACCATTGTTACCGTGGGAGCCTGAGTACTGCTTGGGGATCCAGATGCCAGCTTTAGTTTCGCCAAATGAGGTTGGTGCTAATGCAGAGCCATCCACAAAATGCACTTCTGCTAGATAACCGTCAAGGGGAATAGCATTGCTACTGTTTAAACCTCCAACCCTTGTTGCAATTCCACTTTTCATAAAGTTTACAGTATCGCTAGAACCATAATAATTGGCTGAACTAAAAGAGGTTAGCTGAGAACCGTTTACATAGATTTTTTGTCTATCTGCCGCTGTGCTTTCATTGATGTTTACAGCGACAACTATGTGATACCAAGAAGCAGAATCTCTAAAAAGACGGTTACTAATTAAATTAGTTCCGTTGTTAAATTGGTAAATGAAATAATTTGTATCCATAAAACCAAAATATTCTCTGTCGCCACTTTCTTCTGTGCCTAAGAGAGCTTGGTAAGAACCAAAATTTCCACGCTTAACCCAACAAGAAAAAGTAAACGCTTTGTCACTTGAAGAGGTTGTGCTGGATTGGTCTCTTTCCAAAGAAGGACTGCCGCCATCTTCAAAACGCAAGGATTGGTCTATCGTGTGAGAATAGAAACCACCAGATGCGTACATCCATTGTGAGGAATCAAGAGCAGTCATTATGCAAACGCCAGTTGTGGCGCACCTAATAAGATGCGGCCTGATGCTGCTACAATATAAGGTACAATGTCTGTCGTGCTTGCGGCTGTAGATAGTGTAAGGCCAGCACCCCCAGCAGTCTCGTAGTCTGTGCCAAGACTAACAGTTCTGCCGCCTGTGCCATCCTGTATAAATACAATAAAGCCGCTTTGCCCTACAGATTCAGTGCTTGGATTAGCCAGTGTTACAGCACCTGTTAGCGTCAACACAAAGTTCTGGTTGGTGTCAAAGTTCAAAGTAACAGAACCAGTGTTGCTGGTGTCTGTGTCTGTGCTACCACGCTGTGCCGCAGTAAAGGTATTGTTCACATCTTTCTTTACTGTGTCAGCATCATGCGCTTGCACATCAGAACCTATTGCAAGTCCTAATGCTGTTCTAGCCGCTGATGCTGAAGCCGCACCAGTGCCACCATTTGCTATAGCCACTTGGCCTGATAGCTGGCCTACACCTATTGTTTTGTTAGTAAGAGTTTGCGTAGCACTAGCACCAACAATCTCTTGGTCGCCACCAGCAGGAAGCGTCAGTGTATTTGTTACTGAAGCAGAGTGTGGTTGTGACTTAACAGTCTGTCCATGCGTATTAGATTCACAGTTAAATACTAAAGTGCCTGGATTGGTGTTGCCTTTTAGAACTGTTTTACCAGTTCCATTTGGATTTAACTCAATGTCACGGTTACTTGTTGTAACAATATCAAATGTCACCATGTCCAAGTCGCCGCCAAGCTGAGGAGATGTGTCAGATGCAATAGATGTTAATGATGCCTGTGATACTACTTGCCAAGCAGAACCAGTATAAACCTTTATTGTGTTAGCTGTTGTATCAAAGAACAAGTCACCAGCGTTTAGTGCATCACCGTCATTGTCTGTTGACGGCTCACTAGACTTTGCGCCTAAATATGTGTCTGAAAAACTATCTTCGCTTGCTGCTGCCGCCGCCGCACTTGCAGCCGCAGCTGTAGCTGAGTTAGCGGCATTGGTTGCATTGGTTGCCGCACCTTGAATAGCACTTATGTTTGATACAACAGTACTTATATTAGATGTATTGCCAGCTACAGTGGTGACGTTACTTGAAATGCCAGCCACAGTAGTAACATTAGCATGAATTCCAGCAACCGTTGTGATGGCATTTGTTGCTGTTGTCCCATCTTGTATGTCGGCCAGGGTCGCAATATCACTTGTCACTGAAGCGAGAGTGTTTACGTCTGATGTTGACGGCCCTGCCTCTGGTGCGCCGCTCGTTGAGTTAAAAGCCAGGTATTTACCTTTTCTGTTATCAACAGTCGGTAATGTCATATCAAGGGTGGTCGGGTCAGAGATGCTGCCTATGAGGGCGCGGTCCACTCGCTCAGATATTTGCTGGTCAAAGATTGTAAGACTGTCCAACTGTTCGTTAAGTGATGACGCTGTTAAGTCACCCGCCGTAACAAAATCAGTTGTGCGCTCAATGTCCCTGGCCCCGATGATTGTAATGTCATCTGATGCTTGTGGCGTAGATGATACATTTGTCCCTGTTACGATAGTTACAGAGCCAGTGACATTTGAGTTGATGGAAACAGTATAGTCAGACGTAAGGGTAAGAAGCGTTGAGTTCAAATGAACCGCAATGTCGGTCTGAGACAGTATCTCAAAGGTAAAGTTATACGGGCCCAGACCCGCACTTCCGCTCTGAACTGTTCTTCTTTTAACAGCATTGATGTTATAATCAGTCATTACAATACCTCACGGGACCTTTGGTTGTTGTAGCATATAGGCCTAAAAAAATCCATTTACCTTACCTTCCTGTTACACCCAGGACGTTAGGGGCGCGGTCAGGAAGTAGTTGACCTGGACGCCACCAATACTCCTGGTCATAATCGCGGATGCGGCCCCTCTCTAATTGCCTAAACCTTTTGTAAGCCTTTGGGTCTGTTACCAGGCGTAACTGGTCCATGACACCCCGCTCTATAGCCAGGCGCAGATACCAGGTTGATGCACCAGGTAAGTTACGGCCAAAGAAGTCTACAGTCTCACGAGCAAAGTTTGTGTCCTCTCCGCCAATTAGCTGCGCCACGTTGCCCAGGGTGAGGTTTCTTAAATCGTTGAGGAAACTGGTCCTTGGCCCTGCGGCTGTTTCTGTGAGGCCTTTGCCAAAGCGATTGACCCCAGCAAATAGGAAATCACCAAAAATACCAAAGCCGCCGCCTGTCAGGATTGCACTGCCCCAGAACTGCGGCGTGTCCATAGGCAAAGTATCTCGCCCCTTTGTAAACTCTCGCATTTGAATAGACAAAGCAGCCATAGCAGAGGACGTTATAAACAAGTCAGACGCGATAGCCAGCTTCCGGCCAGTGCCTTTCTGGTATATAGCTGCCATCATATTGTTCTGATAAAAGGTGACGGGAAAGTTCTTAAACATAGCAAACGACCTGACCAGTTCGCCAGCTAATGTCCCAGCCCTGGTGTTGCTCACTAATGTAGACCTGGCCCTTACAGACGACACGGGGACGGCCAGGTTGGTCATGCCCTGTATCATCTCCAGTGTCTTAAATGCCAGGTCTCTGTCTGTTTCCATCATCTCATCTGGCCTTAGAAACTTTGAGCCTTTAAAATCGTATTGCTCAAAGCTGGCCATTTTACCCCAATCAGCCTCAGATATACCAAAACGCTCTAGGGTCTCCTTGAATGGCTGGTTTAAGGCTGAGTAGGGCTTTGCTGCGTTATCAGCGATGAACCCCATAAACTCCATGCCAAAGGCCCAACGCCCTGCCTGGGTAAATGGGGAGAGGAGGGATAGGTTCATAGCTGTTGTAGCTATTGCCTCAGATACCCTGCCGCCCATAATCTCACCAGCATACCTGGCCTGGCCATACGCCACAGCAGACCAGTTCTCTGCAATGAGGCCCATGCGAATAGCTTGCTGCTTAGTGGTTTTGTTCGCCGTCATCATAGCAAACGACTTCTTCATAGAGGATTTCCAGACAGGCATTCCCGCCATTCGCTTCGCAATCCTGGTAAAGTTCGGGTCTGTTGCTATGGCCAGGATAGATGTCGAGCCCAGGTAAGCCGCAGTGAGAAGATTGCCTAGACCAGCGAATGTCCTGGCTACAGCTTCATTTGAAGGGGTGTGCGCCTTGCCAGAGATGTAGTCAAACATATCATCGAACTTATCAAACGCACCCTGCAACTTAGATGACGCCTTGCTGTTGTTGTTCTTGGCGTCAATCTCTTTGGCTTGTTTTGTGACCTGAGTCCTTAAAAAGCGGATAGTCGAGTTCGGATTAGGACCCAGGATTTCTAGCAACGCCACATCCCTGGACATCCCATCAATGTGGTTCATCATAGTTGTGAACACATCGCCTGACCCAAACTCAGCATTGTATTTCATGAATGAGTCTGCGTCCTTAAACTTTAGAAATCTATGGTCCTGGCGTCTCCTTGCTAGTGACTTGCCTTGCCCCCCGACAGAGGTCTGCTTTATCTTGCTGAAGCCTTCAGTCGCAATGGTTTCCCACACTTCATCAAGAGCCTCTTCAAACTCGACTATAGTCATAGGTTTGCCTGTCTTAAAGCTGACCATGTTCTCTTCATCTAACAAAGGCCTGATAAAAGATTTCCAGGTATCAAGGCCAGCTTTGCGTATAGCTGCGTTGTCATGCACCTGGGGCATATACCCACCCTGTCGCTTTGGGATGTCACCGCCAGCCTTGTTAAATGACAGTCTGAGAAACTCTGCGGCTTTTTCCCAGGCTTGAGCCAGTTCTCTTGCTGCCTGGTCTCCTGTGTTTTCGCCAAACACTTCTCGCACCATAGCTTCAGACTTTGCCTTAGCTTTCCTGGTTGTCCGGCCAGTCACCTGAGTTTTGCGTAAGCCGTTGATGACATCAGACATAAGAGAATGTGCCATGCCCCGAACAACAGCCTGTCTGCCTGTGACGTTAGAGTAGGGGCTCAAGCCCTTGCCATCGCGCTCTAGGAAGGCAATCATAGCCTCACCCTTGTTAGGTCCTTTGTATGACTCTAGGTTTTTGAGTGCCCTGGTAAGTGTGGCCCGTTGCAGTATCATCCGCCGCTTTTTCTGGAAAGCCTCATACTCCAGGACATCAAAGGTATCTTGACCAGCCTTTGCATCAGCATCAGCGGGGCTCATTTTCATGTTGGCTTCGTTGTGAACTTTAAAATCAATAAAAAGTTGCCTTGCTTTCTTGGCTTGCTCTTTGGTCAAGCCGCCATTAGCTGGCCCCTCTTTTTCTGCATTAGAGATACAATCTAAAAGGCTCATACTACGCACCCTCTCAGTCTATCTAGCATCTGCTGGTCCTGGGCTAGTTCTGCTTTGATTTCTTTGCCAGTGAAACTTTTGGCCACAACCTGGTCGTCAATGACCTCATCCAGAATAAGGACCTCATCGTCTGGCATATTGTCAAAGTCAGTATCTCTGGACACTTGCTCAACAGCATCGTCCACATCTCTAGCCTGGATAGATGTTTCCTGGGGCGCAGGGCGTGTCTGAGTGGACCCTATGGGGTCGTCTGGTAGGTTTCCACGTTCTAAGTTAGCGAAGGCGTCATCAGCCTTATTTAAGCGGCCTATGAACTCTTCAGAGTCGCGAGTAGTCGCTTCATCCGCTCTTGTCCCTGGGGCGTCCCCAGGTATGTCTCCACCCTCTCGTCCGCCGCTTCGTAATCGTAACTCAACGCCTTCGAGGAGTCCCCTGGTGTCTTCGATGACGGGCTTGGGCTCGTTGACCCTTCCGTTGTTGTCGATTTGCGTGTAGCCATCTGCTACTCCTTCTCTCCTCAAAGTATTGTACACCTCTAGAGGGTTGTTGCCAATGCTTTGAATGTAATCTAAGGGAATGTAGCGGCCTTTCTCTACGAACCGCATAAACATTCTGTTTCTAGAGTTTGTATAATTTACGTTCACAACAGACAGGTCAACACTATAACCGTTGTCCTTAAACTTCTGAATTAGGTTTCTTATCTTGTCTGCTTTGCCGCCAACGGTAGGGACGACTATGTTGAGGCCTTCTTCCAAAGCTTTGGCTTGAAGAACCTCAGACATAAACTTGCTTTCCTCATGCACAGCGTTTGCACCAACACCCTTATGAAACTCTGGAAACAGCTTCTTAGCTTCATCAGGGTCAATGATTGCTGCCCCATGCTGTCTCGCTATTGGGTTAGCTATTGACGATTTACCTGATGCTGGTGGTCCTAAAACGATAATTGCACGTTTTTCAAATTTGTTTGGCACATCTGGCACTGCCAGTTTTGAGTCTGTCCAGGCAAGCGTTTTTGCCCCATCGTATAGCTTCTGCAAGGCTGTTTCATAACCTGTAAAGGTGTCGCCTGTAACAGGGTCGTTGAAGGTTCTGTTTAGGTCCCAATCAACAGACCCATAGTCGTTCTCTTTCGCTGTCTCAGGTATAGCCTCCATATCAGCCTGGACCTTAACGACAGCCGGATTAGACGCTAGTTCTGCATCATCAGCGTTTCTGTTGAGCCCGTCTATCAGGGCGTTGATGTTTGCATCAGCACCCTCAGGTGCCGCAAATACATCTGGAGCGTCAGGACTGTTCAACGCCTCAAGGTCGTCAATCTGGTCCATAGCCAGGTCAGCATCCCTTGGCTTGATGTTTGTGCCCTTGAACGCCTCGAAACCGCGCCTTGCCTGGTCAAAAGTTAAATTAACAGCCGTTGACCCACCCTTTAACACAGGCGGCAACGCGGCCCCGATAACCAGGCCAGCCGCAACATTTGTGAGAAACTGGTCATAGCCGTAGTCCAGGCCCAGGGAGTTATACCAATCCATCACTCCCGCTTGTAGCTGCGCTTCCATGCCCCCGCCAATGATAGCCTCTCTTATCATGGTCTGCCCCAGCGTTGCAGATGACCTGGTGAAGGCAGCAGGGCCCATCATGAAAAGCTGCTCCATGAAGGCGTCATCAGCGAAAATGCCGCCAGCAGTGCCAATGAACCCACCAACAGAGCCAAGTGTTGTTTCTCTTTCAGCAGACTCCCGACCTGTCTCTATTGCTTCCAGTGCCGTTGATGTAATGCGTTCATGCAGACTTTCGCGGGTTAGGTCTTGAAACTCTGGGTATAGTTCACGGTTGGCGTTGAGGTGGTCAAACAACTGACCCAGGCGATATTCACGCATCCCATCGTTGTGACCCTGGCTGTCTGATGCGCCAAAGTAATGACCTGGGTTGATGAAGGTCTGGTCCTCACGCTCCTTGATAGCGTCAATCAGCGGCTGCAATTCGTCAGTCATCAACTCGACATAGGTGTCTATATTAGAGCCCCGTATCTGACTATCATAGGCCTGACTGAGAGCATCAGCAAAACCAACCTCTTCACCGCCATAAGCAAAGGGCGTGTCACCTATGCCAGTGTTGTAGTATTGCTCATAGAAAATACTCATTGGTTGACCTTCTTGAGGTCGATGAGATAAGGCTGGTTGTTTGGCGCAAATAGGACGTTGCCCTCAAAAGCCAACTTATAAAGACCATCGCCGACAGAAATAAGGTCTGACTTTTGCACTACGCTCAAAGGCACTTGCACCTGGTTAGCCACGCCGATAGGAGCCTGGTCGTAGTTTACCAGGTTGCCATTATCATCCTGGGTAACAGCTAATGAAACTAAATCATCTATGCTAGTCATGTTGTCAAATACTTCATCAACGCCGCCATCAGTGCGGATGTTGCTTGGCAATATAATGTTTCGCCCCGCCTTCATAGTCGGTCTATACTCTGTGATTCCGCCGTAAGCCTCACCCCCGACCATGCGCTGACCAGCCGCCTCTTGCAGTGCCTGTTCATATAAGTTGCGGTTAAAGGTTGCGCCCGTACTGCCGCCACGGCCCAGATAGATGAGGTCTGCAACTGACTTGAGACGGTCTACAGTTTTGACCATGCCCTCTGTTTGACCTAATCCCTCTAGCATCACCATCCGCATATCGCGCTGGTCTGTCATCTCGCCCAGGGCTCTGTCTTCTTTGCCAGCCTTGATAACCTTGCCCATCATCGCAGCATTGATAATATCGTCTGACGCACCTGAGGCCATCAAGCCGCCGATGTGCGCTAGTTCTGGTGCGTCCTTTGATATTTGGCTCAAAGCATCCAGGGCGTTTGCGCCAAAGCCATCCACGACTCTTTTGAGCAATCCGGCTTGTGCTTCAATCGGTGCCTCTTCCAAAGCAGTAGCCAGGCTAGTTGCCTCAGATTGTGTAAGGATTTTGCGCGGTATCTGGTAATGACCCGCGACCTTGTTGGCGTGATTGACTCTCATGGCAACAGACGCTTCTATCGCGTCCTGGTCAGACCCTGCCAGGATTGTCTCAACAACATTTACTTCCAGACTTACAACACCCGCGCCATTAGCCCAGGACATTGGGTCGCTCTTGAGGGCGGTTCTCATAGCAGTGAGCCGCTTGTCCATCGCGTCCAGGATTTCGCTCTCATCTGTTGACAGACCGCCTTCCTGTGCTTTCTGCCCCAGGGCTGCAATCTTATCTTCCAGGGTCATGCTACTATCATCAGCAATATCATTGAAAAACTCAGACATCCCCTTGAGCCTGGCCACATCCTGGCGCAGAGCTTGAATCATCTCAGGCGGTGCGCCAGCTTCTTCCATATCATTGATGGAGTTGTTTACTGCTTCTAGGTCCTCATCTCTTATGGGGTCGAACCGCTTGACGACCTTCTCAAGGGCGTCAACGCCTTTGCCAACAGCCGTGGCCGCAGTCTTCCAGGTGGCGTTCTGTGCCGTTGCCTCTGCCAGCATAGGAGACAGACGGGACTTAACAACTTTCAAGCGCAGTATGTCATCCGGCGTTGCGGCTGTATCTTTGACGCCTTCTAGCCTGGTCTTTTCAGCCGCAAGCTGTTCAATGTTATAGCCCTGGATGCCCTTGAAATACTCAATGTTTCCCTCAGCCCTGGCCAGTCTGTCTTTTAGAGCGGCAATCTTTTCTTTGTTTCCGCCTTGCTCTTCTAGTGCATTGACACGGGCTCTGAGTTTTTTGACAACGCCATCGCCTGGCACACCGCCAGCCGTCACAACACTAGAAACATCCAATTTAATATCTGCGCCTAGGACTGCTATTTCTGAGTTCAGTGCAGCCTTATCCGCTTTTGCCATAGTGCCAAACTGCTTGGCTAAAGCCTGAGCGGTTGCATCTGACATACCACGAGCCAGACCACCGTCCTTACCAATAGACTCCTCAAAAGCCTCTGCATAGTTTAGCCTTTCCTCAACCGAAGTTAGTCGGTCAAACTCTCCGCGTGACCTGGCTATGACAGCTTTTTTCTTTGAGGCAATCCTTTCCCTGGCTATCTCCTCTGCGCTGAAGCCTTGCCCAGCAAGAAAAGCATCATGACTATTTAGAGTTTCTTCAATCAACTCATCAACACCAGCTATCTGAGACCTGGCTAAGTTCTCCAGACTTTCATTCATCATGTCTAACTTAATTGCGCCTTGAGCCCTGGTTGTCTGCTTCTGCTTCTTGATGTGGTCTTCAGAGAAGTTTAGATACTGAGAGTTCCTGTAGTTCTCTAAGTTAAGGCTCAGTGACTTGGCAGATGCAGGGTCCATCAGGGCCAAAGCATCAGCATAGCCAAGCGTCACCATATCCAGACGCTCTGCTAGTTGCTCTGGTGTTTCGCCCAGCTTCTGTGACTCTAGCATCTCCAGGCCCATAGCTTTCTTAGCTTCGACCTCAACCTCTGCTGTGAGGGCCTTTACTGCTGTGCCAAACGCTGCTTGGTCTCTGAAGTTAAAGCTAGAAGGGTCTTTGTCCTCTAACTCAGCCAGGGCTCTCCTGGGGTCGGCTGCTCCCTGTTGCTGTCCTTCTGTAATTTGGGTTTCTTTTGCCTTTTCAAATGCGAAATTAGTAATGCGGTCCATTGCTCTTACTAGAGCCTCAGAAGTACGAACCGCCTCGCGGCCAGCAGCAAAATCTATATTTCGGATATTTGCCGGACCGACAGAACGTATCGGCTGACTTGCTAATCTTTCAAACAACTCACTCATTACATCAGCCCCGCAGCTTGTATTGCCCTGTCACTCATAATGCCAATAGCGTTGATGTACCCCTGTTGCCTGGCTAATTTACCAGCCATAAGGTATTGCGCTGACTGCATTGAGCCACCAGCCTCTATGATGCTTGACTGAGCCTGACCAATCATTTGGTTTTCACGGGACGTATAAAAATCAGTTGCGCCTTTGCCCAAGTTGTAAATGGCTAGATTCTGGACAGACCCAGAGAAGGGGTCTATTGAACCAGCAGCGGCTCTGGCATTAATAGATGACAAATTTTGTGAAATCTTTTTGAGAACCTCAATTCCCTGCCGCTTGTGGTTTAGGACTTCAGCGCGGTTCTGTAGGACCTGGTTCCTGGCTTGCATCTCTGCTTGCTTTGCCTGAGCATTGTACATATCCTGTTGGGCTTTGCCCATGTTGATTGCGCCTATTGCTTCCATGCTACTGCCCCACACTCACTTTGTAGTCCAGAGCCAGAACCGTCATATCAAGAGGCACACTCTGGGTTATTGTTATTTGACCTTCTTTATTGTAGCCCAGGAGAGGGCCCACAGTTTTAATACCTGTAAACTTCTGAACCGCCGTATTGAGGTTGTTCTGACCGAACTGCCGGAACTGCACTTGCTGTGAATTGACAGTCAAAGCCTGGGTCTCAAATAGTTCTGCGTTTACTTCCAGGATGCGCTTCTTGAAGCCCCGCAAGGAGCCAGACTGCATTTGCGGTTCTACAGGCATAGTTTTGATTTCAAGGGAGTAGCCTAAGCCCAACTCAAAGTCTGTCGCACTTGCCCTGGGGAAAGTGGCTGTGTTGCTTGAAACTGTTACATCAGGCTGAATAATCCCGTCCAGAATGACCTTTACAGCCTCTGTGTCCAGGTGAGCCATTGACGTTGAACTTGCAGAACCTGTGCCTCGCACTGCACTATCCAGGTGCAAAGCACTGTCAAAGTATTCAACGAAATACTGGGCCGCGCTATTCACAGTCCGCTTGACCACAGCATAGATGGTGTCCACATCTACACCCACAGCCACAAACTCACCGCTCGTTGTGAACCTGGCAGGGGCCGTCACCTCTTGAGACCGCAGCAAACTGAACACCGTCATTGAGCCATCATCGCCGTTGACAATCATCAGGCGGTCACTTTCATCAGTAGAAGTGGCGCGGCGTATGGCCATATCTACTGGCGTTTTAAACAAGTGGCCGGACAGCATAGATACGTTGCTGGTGTTGTAAGCCAGTTCTGTGTCTGTAAAAGCCAGTTCGTTAAGAGACTTGCCTTTGCGCTGGATAAACAGGGTGCCGCTATCAACGCCGACAATAGGAACGTCAGCCTTAGAGCCATTGCGGGTGGCAATCTTCACAATAAAATTTGACGGCGTTATCGGCTCTAAGTTCGCCTGGGGGATATAGAACTCGCCACCAGTGGTAAAGATTTGTAAGTCACGCCCAGAGAAAATGTCTGTGATACTGTTGAGCGTAGACGTTGAGATGGTAGCCTCTAGGGCTGCATCATCCAGGCCTTCGCCTTTGTCAAAGTTAAAGAAGTCGTTAGACCTTGAGGCCCAGACTGTCGAGGGCAATGACTTTGACCCCGCCAGCCATAAGCGACCCTCATGAAACGTCACAGATTTAGGCCATCCTCTGGTGTTAGACCAGGCATTTTCATAGCCCGACTCCAACTCCCAATCGCCAGAGTTTATAACATCTGTAGAGAAAAGCGGCACTTCAGCCACGCAGTTAACAACAGTGCTTGAAACAAACTCTACAACTCGCAAACGGCCAAAGCTGCTGGTGACATTAATATATTGATGAACATTGCCTGACGCAAAAACGCCGGATGAAGCTGTTATTTTTATATTCCCATCTGTTGCGCTAGGAGTAATGTTTGCGCTGGGGCTGCTAGTTGATATTGTAAATGGGTAATATGGCCGCTCAGTAAATGTGATGGTTGATTTAGTCCAGGATGAATTGTTTGCCCCTCGCACCAGCTTGAGCGGCTCCAGGTCCTCATGCACAAAAATGATTGTATCAGCAGACTGAGCAAAGCGCAGTTGCGGTAACATCGCCGCAGTGATTTCTGATATTGCCAGGAAGTTGTTTCCTGTGCCGTTTATGTCTGTGATTAGAACTTTGTCGCGGAATACATACAGCTTCCCCGCCGTAATGGCGAACATATAGCTGTCATCTGTATTGAACTCGAAAGGAACCAGGCGTACACCGTTAGCTGCACCAGAGTCCAGGGTTGTTAGATACCGCAAGCCCTCTCTGCGCTTCGCCCCGCCCTGAGGCTGTATCACCACGTTTGTAGCGGTCTGCAAGGCTGAGTAATACTGCTTGAGGTCAATCCTGGCGCGGAGTAGGGGGTCTATCTCACCGACAGAAAAGTTTGTTTGTATCTGTACAATTCGGCTCATCCACGCACCGAAATCAGACTGAAGTCTTCAATCGCCTCTGTCTGTCGGTTCTGGCTGTCTATGGATGTCGCAACGCGGAAAAAGCCGCCACGCATATTCTCGGAGGGTGTACCCATAGCAATCCCTCTAAAATAATCTGCTTTGGTTATCTGGTCAGTCACAGTTTCTGCGATATTCCAGGCCATCATATATTTTAAAAGTTGCACAAAGTATGTGGGCATTTCACCTTCTGGCGTAGGGAACTGATAGTCCACAAATATTTTCTCTTCTGAGGATAGCAGCTTGTCACCCATTATTTCCCAGCCATAACGTATGGGCTTTGCGCCAGATGTGCCGCTGACAAACACAGCCCTGACATTGTTCAGCCTGTCACCTGGCAACTGGTATTCGTACAGGAACTCGTTGACAGGAGTGCTAGTTGTCCTGGATAGCTGGGTCTTTTTGAATGAGAATGTCCAGGGGTGCATCCCAAGCGTACTGTCGCGGATGTCGTCATAGAGGCGGTCCGTAATTTGTGCGCTATCTGTGCCCTCTGAAAAAGAAGAAAGCGGCGCGGCTCCAAGCATTATCAAAGCGTCTGAGCATATAGACAGTTTGGTATCACCTGAGGCCATGCCACTCTCCTTAGTTGGCTAGGGCGGGAAAATGATAAAACCCGCCCCAGGGGAGGAAGTTAGTCGCTATCTGTAACAGCGATAGTTATACCGTCAGAAACGTCCACAACACCTGAGGCATTGCTCAACACAATGACCAAAGAGCCAGTTGGTGTGTTTGAATCATGGATGTACATCAGGTCGCCAACCTTCAGAAGGTCAGAGGCGTCATTGAAATAACCAGCAGTGTTAACTGTAGCTATCGCATCCGCTGAAGTGTAAGACCACATTTGCGGTGCAGTTCCAGCTTTGCCTTGACCACCGATAGGCTGAAGACCAGTTTTTGAATAAGCCATATCTCAGTCTCCTTAGCTTTCGCGGCAAGTGATTTTTGTAATGCCCTCTGGGTCAATCGCTACACTGCCAGCGGAGAACATTGACGCGACCAGGAAGGATGTCTTCTCTGGAATGTAATCAACGCGGCTCTGCTGCCCCATGCCGACACCCAGGCCCATAGCGTCCTTATGGAAAGCATAGACGATACGGTCATTTGAACCATCAATGGCCAAACCACCCTCATCTCTGTCTCCAATTTGGACAAACCGAAAGCCGAGGAATGTATTGTCTGCGACCTGGCCCGTGACCAAGGCTTTGACGCTGTTGAAATCAGAACTTGTGACTTCTGTTTCAGCAAGCAAAGCATCCATATTGTTGGCGTGTGCAATAATACAGCGGCCCTCTGCTGGGACGTTTTTGGCGTCCATAGCTTTCTTTGTTGCCCGTAGCTTGGCAACATTGAGGTTCGTGTTAGAACCCCCGACAGAATTTGCCACAGTGTTTGTGCCGGATGCTGCAACCAGGGCGTCAATTACAACCTGGTCCATACGCCGTCCAATCGCTCCAGAAACCACCTGGACTAGCTCTGCTCGGTCCTGAAAGTTTACTTTAGCTTGATTGAATATGTCACTGTATTCAGCGGCAATATAATCTTCCATAGTCGCTGTAACCTGGCTATAGGTCACTGACATTGGAGTTACATCAGTTTGAGGCACGCGAATAGATGCGGTGCCCTTACCGATTTTCGGAAATTTTACAGTTGAACCCTCAACAGTGCGCTCACGAGTTAAGCCAGCCAGTATCCGTTGACCCTGGTAGGCTTGCTTCACCTCACTATCAAAGAGGGTAACAAATGCGTTGCTGATTGATACAGCCATTTGCTTTCTCCTTAGAAAAATAAAAACAAGGTTTCACATCGCTTACGGTTGTCCATGAGGGCCGTGTATTGCGAGAACTGGCCGCAAAAAAACGGTTGTCAGTTACACCAGTTATATCCACCTTAGGGGCACTGTGCAACTAACAACCGCTACTGTTGGCTATTGTATTACGCCCTACGCTTCACCAAACGCTTTCATGAACTCTTGCTCAACATTGCGGGTGAAGGCCATGTCCTTACCATAACGCGGGTCTGCAACCATCTCATCCAACTCCTGGCGTGTCATAGTTGCCCCTTCCTGTAAATCTATGGTCGGGATAGGGGCCTCATTGTAAGACTGGCGTATCTTATTCATGGCTGTGATGAAGTGCCCATTGGTTGAGGCATTGGCCAGGGCCTCTGTCTCTTGCTGAGTAATCACGCCAGAAGAACTCATTTTCATGAGCCACTTCTCAGTCTCACCAATGATGCGGTCAGCATTGCGGCCTATCTTTGCTTTTTCATCTGCCACGCTAACAGCGGCCATCTCTTCTGCATCTCCAACACTGTTGAAGTACAAAGACGCAATCTCGTTAAAGGCATCCTGGCTAATGCCATGCTTTTTGGCCAGTTCCAGATAACCAGTGGCCATGTCGTCATCTTCAGCTACACCAGCATCAGACATGATGTCCATCGCGTATTCGCCGTCCTTAGGTGCCTTGTGCAGCCCCTGGGACATTTTAGACCTGAGTTCGTTATAGGACTTGAAAACACCCTCAACATCTGGGCCGTCATCTTCAGACCAGAACTGTTGCGGTATCCAGTCAGGCCTATCACCCCAGTCAATCGGCTCATCTGCGTCCGCATCTTCCTGGATATGAGGCATGGCCTCCGGTTCAGTGTCCTGGGCTGGTTCTTCTTTTGGTTGTAAATCAAGGAGAGTTTGTTGCTCCTGGTTATCGGTTTGCGGCTCTTCCGAGTTGTCGCTCACGGCCAGTTGTTCTTCACTCATAGGGTTCTACCTCTTTTGATACGCTTCTCAATATCTCTGACCAGGGAGTTCTGCCCCTCACGGTGAAAGCCATGAGAGGGGTCATCCCCTGGGAACCAGGTGGGTTGTTCTATTGTTGTGTTTCGTAAAAATTCCAGAACTGCCTGGCCGTCCTTTGTGGAGAAGCAACGCACAAAGGTCTTATCTATTTCCTCACTCATTATCGTTTTCCTTAAACCTGTACACCAGGACAAAAGCCTCACAAACTGGGCAAGTAAGATTGGAAACTATTAAATGCTCACCATCTTCACAGTCATGGTCTCCGCCGTGTATTAGTTCCTGGTCGTCACAGTCCATACACTTCATTGCTGTGCCGGACCCTTCATCTCAGCCATAGCAGCTTGCATTTGCTCTACTACGGCCCCGCGCTCTTCTGCGCTATTAACAACGCGGCGAGGGACGCCCATTTTCTCAATGATATAATCCAGCATCTCATCCTGGTTGATAGCGACCTGACCCATAGGCCCAGCAGTCTGAGCAATCTGAGCGAACTGCAATACATTCTGTAAGTCGTCCATGTTCTGAGCCTGAGCCAGGGGAGAGACAGGAATAACCCTGACAACCTTGCCATCAGCCTTGAGTGGCATATCAACCAGGTTTTGCTCATCCATCACAAACAGGATGCGATTCACCAGGGGCATCATACATTCTGTAATCAGACGCCCGTAGGCGGCACCCATGTTCTGTGACAACTCCTTCATGCGTTCCACGATTTCTGTAGCTGACCTGGCTGATTGAGTGTCCAGGGGAAGGGTGTCGTCCAAAAGCATTTTCTTAATGCCCATGATAAGGTCGTTGATAACTAGCTGGCCCACATTGAAGTCCGCAGCAGAGCGCAACGGCTTGATACTTTCGCCCTGGGGACCGCCGTTCCTGGCCACAGGAATGATGGCACCAGGCGCAATAGTGATGTTCTGCGGGTTCAAAACGCCGTCATCTGCGGCTGTGTAGACACCAGCTACAGCGATAGAGGCGTTTTTCAGTACCAGTTCTTTCACCTTATTCAGGGTCTTAATATCCGGCAACGCACTGACCAGGGGGCCGCGCCCATAGACTTCGCCGGAAACTTTCATATACCTGGCGACAATCCAGGGGCTGACAGTCATGGTTCGATATACCAGGTCAACTGCCCCAGCGTGTTTCTTGTCCTTTGAATAGACCAGGTGATAGCAGTAGGTCTGCATTTTCTCAGACCAGACAGTCGCTTCAATCAGGTCAATCTCTTCATCTGGCTTGTCCTGGACCTTTTGCGCCAGGTCTTCTGGCAGCTTGGCATCTGGCCACTGCCTTTGGATTACATCCACGCGGACCCGCATTTTGCGGTAGACGTTATCGACCACGCCATAGGGCCCTTCTTCCAGGCTGACCAGGTATTGTGGGACAGCGGTAAAGCGGACGGGACCATCATCATCTCCTGGCTGAACCAGCATGACAGCAGTGCCAACACATAAATCCAGGAGAAACTCTGACATTGCCAGGTCAAAGTTAGTCTGCCGGATAACGTCAAACATTTTCTCAGTATAGATATCCAGGGCCTGACCTATCTCTTCTTTGCGTTCCTCAGGCACATCATTCCCTGCTTGCAGACGGCACCAGTTACGGTAAGGCGGGAAGAGGGCAGACTGGATACGGTTAGCAAAACGCTGTGTTGAGTTGACGGCTGTAGCGTCAAACACCCTGGCCATTTTGTTTTGCCCTGGTGTTTTGCCCTCATAGTAGCCGCTGTAAAGGTTGCGTTGTGGAAGCGCAAACTCATAGCACTCCTCATAAATGGTACGCCACTGGTCTTTCCTGGCTTCGGCTTTTTCAGCCCTTTTCATTATCTCGCGGGGTTCAAGCTGTGCCATTTTTCTTACCCTTCAATCTCTTTGATATTGCCGCAGACTTACGCCTGGCATCTGCCTTTGATGATGCGCCCCAAGCCTGGAGACTCAGGAGCAACCTGGTCGGCTTTCCCTTTGCGTCTCGCTCAGGTCCGCTGTTGCCAGCCATTCTGGCCAGGAAAGAAGCGCGGCGTGGGCTGTCTCCGCGTCTGACTGGGGGACGCAGGTTAGAACCAGTTGTCCTGTTGAAGTGCGCCCGACCCGCAGCGTTCAGACCGCCTTTAGGATTTTGATGTTTTTTTAGTGTCACCAGACTTGCCTTTCAGTAAATCAGCGTCAGCCTTCCTTGCGCCGCCCTTTCCTGTGACAAAAGATTTCACGCGACCCATCGCCCAGGCGTTAGCTGATACCTTTGGCCTGGAGCCACTTGAGTAGTAGGCACCCAGCCCACGGCGGTAGACTTGCATCAGTTTGGACTGAGAGAACTTTCCGGCACCTGGTATGCCGCTGAAGCTAGGCATTTTCGCGCTCCTTTGATATGCGGTCCATCATTGCTGGCGTTAGCTTGCCAGCCCTATACAGCCGCCTTGTGTTGAGGATTTCTCTGCGCCTGGCGTCAGGATTCTTTGACCCAGAGATATATTTCTTGGGGACGCCGGACTTCTTGTCCTTTGGGACTTTCTTGAACTTAGCCACCTAATGTGGTCCCAGAACCTTTAATGCCTGTCGCAGCCGAACCACCACGGGCTGAAGACAGCAACAAACGAAATGCCCCACGACCTCTGCGCCGTGACCTGGCTGATGCAGCGGCTGTCGCTTGTGCCGACTTCTCTTGAGCATCAAGCCTAGCTTCTTGCTGATTAAGCATTTCTGTTTGCTTTTCCAACGCCTCTGACTGAGCCTTTTCAGCCGCCGAGGTGTCAGGCATTTTTGGCCTTGATAAAACTCCTGCCATCGTAAAACCTCACATACACATGATAATCATCACCCTCAGGACCGTAGGCCTTGAGAGTAGCTTCTTTGTCAAAATACAACGCTTCAGCAAAACGTGTCGCCTGTAAGTGAGATGAACGAACCATGAACTGCAATCGCCGCAGTTGCATAGCAGTACCAATCTTATCGAAAACAATCCTTGCGCCCTTAATCAAGGCAATCGCTCTGCCATCAATGTGATTGCTTGGCACCATCCAGCCCTCTCCCAGGCCTGGCCAGATAGGAAACACGCCAAAGGACAGGGCCACTTTTCCCTGGTCAATGATTGTAAAAGCAGGGGTTCCGGCTGTAGTCCGCTCCATATAGCGCAGATAATCCGGCATAGCGGCCCCTAACTCCCTGGCTTTGTCCTTCACATCCATCAGCGCAATATGCCCATAGTGAAAGTCAACGCACCTATGTCCGCACCAGGTTTCGATATCTTGAGCCGTCACCATATGTTGAAATCAGTCTTAGCCACGGCCTGTTGAAAGTTGTTGCGACTTGAGCCCCTGGTCATGCGCCTATGCTCACCAGCCCCCAGGAGAAGATACCCATAAGCATCGCCAACGTGGGATGAGTCATTCTTATTCGGCGCATCTCTAAATCTATCATTGCCGCCGGAGATACCCACACGCTTGAAGTGATAGCCACCAGCCAGGGCCTTCCTCAGCTTAGTACACCTGGCATTGACCCGCAGCCCAGGCTTACCATCCACCAGGCGCAACATAGGAGCGGCACCCGCTTCACGCCGCACCTGGAAGTCGTTTGACGCTGTAGGCTGTGCCTGGAAGCCAATGGTCCGCAAATGGTCAAAGGCCGTTACCTCAAAGATTTCATCGCGCTTCATACCAGCAGGGTCGCCCCAGACCTTCACCTCAAACTTAGGATACTTCATGTTCAACTCATACAGCAGCATCTGGCCGAACCGCTCTAGCCCCATATCCTCTGTGACAATCTCATCCAGGATATGCCACTTACCAGACGCATACCGCTGACCAATCACAGCCGCAGGGGTAAGACCAAAGTCCAGGCCGACATGAAGGGGAAGGGAAAGGTCCAGGCCCAAGTCCTGGTCAACCATTATCGTATCATCAAACTCATGCCAGACAGGCTTGCCCTCTTGAACATAGACATACTTCCCGCCGATATAGCACTCAATCCAGTCAAGCTGTTTGTCTCCTAGCTGCTGTTCATAATATCCAACAGGCAAGTTCTTCACGTTCTCCGCCTTAGGATTGTTAGCCCACAACCGTCCGCCACCAGGCAAAGCATCAGGATTATCAGCCTGGCTCTCCAGCATACCAGGCGGCTGCTTGTAGAAGTTCCACTTGTACTTTCCGCGCACAGGCTCCTTCTCAGACAACCGAAACCACCAGTGGTCGTCTGGCATAGGGTTCGTGTCAGCCCATATCCCGCGCCAGGGGCAACCGCCATTCGCCTTGGTAGGATAACGCCCCACGCGATGCGTGAGCCCCTGGACAATACTCAAGGGCAACTCTCTAGCCTCGTTTACCCAGGCCCCACTCAACTCCAATGACAACAGCTTCCGCACATCCTTAGGCTGGTCCAGGGCCAGGAATATAACCTCACAGTCAATCCCCGCAGCATCTCCCCTGGCTGGCAACTTAATATGATGGGTCAAGGGCGGCGACCAACGCATTGGGCCAAATATATTTTCTGGGAATAGTTCAAGCCAGGTCTTAATGGTAGTCGTCCGCAACTCAGGATAAGAGTTCCGCACCACTACAACCCTGCTATACCTCACTCCATCCTTAGGAGAGACAGGCTGCTTAACAGCCCTCAGCATAACCTCAGCCGCACAGGCATAAGACTTGCCGGACCCCACAGGGCCCATCAATCCCCGAAAGAAAGCATCATCACCCAAGAACTTCCACACCGTAGGGCTGGTGCTAAAATCCAGGTCTAACCCACCAAAGACCCCATCCGCGTCAGTCTTCCGCCTGGATGACCTGTCACTCGCTGCTTTCGTCCGACCCATCTTTTTCCTCATATTCTGTAACTGTAGGCCCATGCAGATTAATGCCCAGGACAGACGGCCTATCCGACTTCTCTAGCCCTGGCTCTAACAACCCATGATGTTTGGCCAACATCCGCAAAGCTGAGACCTTATCGTGCATCTCCACCTCAATCGCGTTCCCCATCCTGGTTGGCGTGACCTTCACCTTCTTAATCGCCTTCCTGGTATGCAAAGGCACATCCTTGGCGTCCTTCAGCGTCACGCGGCCCATCTCATCCCAGGACATCACCTCAGTTATATCTGACGCCGCAATGGTAGACAGTTCATGCTTGACCGCCTCTTTCTCATCATCAGTGCCAAACACCAGGGCATTCCGCGCCTGGCGGGTCGTAATCTTCTTGCTCATAGTTCATCCTCATCAAAGCGAACACTGCCATCAAAAATCGCTGACTCTAACTCCTCATCGCTCATGCCACTGAAATCCACAATCACAACATCCGGCTCAAGAACTGGTCCTTTGCGCTTCTTCACCTTCTTCGCAATCACAGGCTTGCGCTCCGGCGCGGCTTCCAAAACCTCAATCGTGCGGAACCTATGACCGCAACCTGTACACACACGGCCCCGCCTGGTCGTGCCCCGCGCTTGCCTGGAATCGTAAACCTCAGTCCTTCTTTCGCATTTTGGACACAGCATCATTCACATCCTTCTCAATATCAGCTATCCCCCGTCCGATACCGCCATAGCCAATAACATCCGCCCAGGAATCATCATGCGTGGGCTCATGAATAAGGCGACTAAGTTTCACAGCAACCATGCACATGACCACTTGCTCAGGGCCTATGTCCTTTTCCAACAGAACAGACCATAACTGGGCAGTTGCCACATGATTGGCATACGGGGTCCCGTAATTCTGATTCCGCGCCTTGAGGATGTCGGCCACCGACTCGATGGATTCGACATAGCGGTCAATGTTGTTCATGATGAAAATCTCCAAAATTTTGAGTGAACCCCCCGTATATACACGCGGACGGGGAGGGGGCAAGGTGCCTTTGTCAATGATTTCAATATGTTACGCAAAAAGCAGGGCCCCTTATACAATAGCGATGCCAGCGTTTGGCCTTTGTAAATCCAGGCTATCATAATGCTGCCCATTGTGCGACCTGTTCGATTGTAAGCGGTGGCGTCCGGCCTCGCTTGAGGTTAGCCCTTGTCATCTCTATGGTTGCGGCCTTCACCTGGTCAGCCTTGACGCCACGTTCTGCCAGGACACGAGCGTAATCCTGGTTCGGTCCAGGCAATCTGCGCTGACCAGAAGCCAATTCCACGCCTAAAACGAACGCTTGTGCCAATATCTTAAAGTCGCTATTTCCACCCTCAGACTCCCTTCTAGTATGTGTTACAGCTTGCGTATCTTCATCGAGTGCCTCAGCCACCAGTTTCGGACGCGGTGCCCAGAATTGCTCCTTGCTTGGCAACTCTGTCTGTGCGCCATCGAATAGCACCTGGTATCTGTTGGTTCGCCAGGTGTTCTTGGCCTTTATCTTTGGCGGGTAGCTTCTGGGGTGCAGCTTTCTGACGTAGCCAGCCTTTATCAACCTGGACACATGAACGCTGACGGTCTTTGTACTGCGTGAGATATGCCTGGCAATCGTCATCCTTGAGGGCCAGGCTATTCCATAAGCATTGGTATAAAGACAGATGGCTCCCAGGACTCTGAGCGTTGTCCAGTGCAAGTCGTCATCCTGGATGGCTCTTGCGGGAAGCACACTATATTTCCTAATAGGCGGCTTAGAAGGGGATTGGGTCATCTGGCACTGTATCCTTTGGTTTCATGTCAGTTACTTTGGCACCACCGAAAGCCTCTTTAATCATCAACACAGTAGGCGGCACAAACTCAATCATCTCCTCAGCGCAGACATAAGCCACGCCGTCAGGCTTCATCACAGGCATCTCTTCAGCGGTTCTGACCAGGCGTATTGTAATCCCTTCTGCCCTGGGGTGTTTCATCTCCCAGTAATCATTCGGGTCAATCGTTTTACAGCCCAGCTTCTCAGCCTCTTTGTCCAGGACATCGTAAGCCCTCTTCATAGAAGCCCCATGCTTTCGGATGTCAGCTTCATCATTCCTGGCCAGAGCAATATTAAACTTGTCGAGTTGAGCCTGGAACTTCTGGCCCAGCGCATCATCAACCAGACGCTGCAGCCTTCCGACCCCCCACTTCAATTCCATCTCTCTCGCAACCATGTCATGAGCCTCTACAACTAACCTGGTTTCGGCGGACATTGGGACAGTGGGACAGGACTCTAGAGAGTGTCCTGTCCGTCCCGTCTGTCGGACATTTGTCCCACGCTTGTCCCGTTTGCTATAACCTCTTGTTTTCATTGCGGACATTTTGTCCCACTCCTTTGTCCCA
>Ga0181413_1000050_pt1 | contig 27499 bp, 37 predicted proteins | sample 36SPOviralmetaG_FD_130111 | JGI IMG/M metagenome (GOLD analysis project Ga0181413, IMG submission 130111) | Marine viral communities from the oligotrophic San Pedro Time Series (SPOT) site, San Pedro Channel, CA, USA - 36 SPOT_SRF_2012-09-28 | ecosystem: Environmental > Aquatic > Marine > Strait... | reverse complement strand
GTCTGTAGAAAAAAGACAAGCAAAAGAAAAAGCAAGAATAAGAGATAAATACAGAAGAGATAATGATGAATAGAGAACAACCAGGGTTAAATGTGGATTTCAGCCAAACAACAGCTGAAGTTTGTGAATCCTGTAAAAACGAAACATTTGTACAAGTATATCAAATGCGTAAATTATCAGCTTTATTATCTCCCACAGGACAAGAAGCTATGATTCCTATTCAAGTATTTGCTTGTGCAAAATGTGGGCATATCAATAAAGGTTTTTTACCTAAAGAATAATGAATCCATTTGATCACATTAAAAATCTACATACTAAAAAACGTACTTGGGACGATTTTAATGATGAAGAAAAAAAATCATTTAACGTTTTTATTATAAATAAAGGTTTAAGTATGAATCCTAATTATCTAGGGATAGTTAATATGGTTCAAAATTTTACAGGTTTAAATCAAATATTATCACAAAAAGAAGTATTTAATTTATATTATTCACTTTTACCAACTAAGTTTAAATTTTATAAATGGATTAAAGGAGAAAAAACTAAAAAGGATAAAGAAAAAGCAGAATATTTGGCTACTCACTTTAAAGTTAGTATAAGAGAAGCATATGATTATTTACAAATATTAGATAAAAAAACAGTTAAATTAATTATTAAAAATTATAAAAATGACACATCAAGAAAGACTATATAGGGCTTTAAAAAGTGAGTGTGAAGCAAATATTAATGAAGCTTTACTAGCATTAGATATGTGTTTTACTAAAGCAACAGCTATTGGTGAACATACATCAGAACACTTTTTAGAGGAAGCAAGTAAAGCATTATCAAAACTAACAGATGCTAGAGATAGATTAGATACTCTAAAAGAATATTATAATGATTCTAGTTTTTTTAATAAAGAACAACAATTAAATGGCTGATTTAGAATTTACAGAAGAAGATAATAAAGCAGTAGAGTGGTGTGAAACCAACTACCCGGATATGACTGCTGAATATAAAAAAATTATGATGGAACAATATATTATGTTTTGTAAAAAACATCGTAATTATGGTACTGGTAATGTTAATGTAGGTACTAATTTAGAAACAGATGGTGATGTTAAATTAGTGTTAACCGGATTATGGTTTAGATTAAATGATAAAGTTCAACGTTTGAAAAACTTAGTTGTATTGGGTGAGCCAGATACAGTAGGTGAACCACTTACTGATACATTCCAAGACTTATCCGTTTATGGGATTATAGCTCAAATTGTACAACAAAAGAAATTCAAATAATGAATATTATAGAAAATGTTCAAAATGCTAGGGTTCCAGAAATGAACTGGGCAATTGCTAAAAATATATCTTATACACAATTATCATTATGGTCTGAATGCCCACATAAATGGAAGTTAATGTATATTGATAAAATGAAGCAACCACCATCAATTCACTTATCATTTGGTACTGCAATGCATGAAACCCTCCAAGAGTATATGGAGTTAATGTATAATAAAAACCAACAAGCAGCAGATGAATTTGATGCACAAGCTGATTTTCAAAAGCGCTTTATGGAATTATATAAAGCAGACGCTGATAAGTTAGGTGAAAATTTTGCTACTAAAAAAGAATTAATAGAATTTACAAACGATGGTTTAAATATTATTGATTTTTTCTTACGCCACAGACAAGAACATTTTCAAAAACACGGATGGAAATTATTAGGTATTGAAATGCCTATACTAATTGCACCACATGAAGATTATCCAAATGTAAAATTAATGGGTAAACTTGACCTTGTAATGTTTGATGAAACAACCCATAAAGTAGTAATTTGGGATATTAAAACATCAACTAGAGGTTGGGGTAAATGGGATAAAGAAAATAAACTCAAAACATCCCAAATGGTAATTTATAAAAAATATTTTGCAGAACAGTATAATGTTCCTGTAGAAAATATTGATGTTAGATATTTTATTGTAAAACGTAAGGTACCAGATAACCCACCATACCCAATAATGAAATCGCGAATTCAAAAGTTTGAACCATCAAGTGGTAAGGTAACACAAAATAAAATGGTAAAAAACGTAAGAGCATTTATAGAAGACGTATTTGTTGACGGATCTCATATGTATAATGTAGATAAAACGTATGAAAAACTAGCAAGTAAAAAATCCTGTAGATGGTGCCCTTTCTTAAATACAGAACATTGTGATGCAGGGATAACAAAATAAACCATGAAAGAACGTATTTTCCCTTACATAATAGCGCTATCAGCGCTATCTGTGTCTGCATCAGCAGCTTTTTACTCAGTATTTGGATTAGCCCATTTATTTGCAGGTGCTAGCACTCAAGTAATTATAATGGCAGGAGCTTTAGAAGCTGCAAAATTAGTTGTAGCTTCTCTTCTATACCAATATTGGGATTCAATTAATAAACTACTTAGAGCTTACTTCGTAATAGCAACCTTTATATTAATGGTAATTACATCAGGGGGTATTTATGGGTATTTATCTGGTGCTTACCAAGAAACAGCTACACAATCGGAATTTTTAGATAGACAAGTAGCTATTATTGATCAAAAAAGAACTCGATTTATAGAATCAAGAGACGATCTTAAAATCACAGTTAAAGAATTAACCACAGCTTTAGCTAACCCTACTCAAATACAATATGTAGATAAAGAATCAGGTCAACTAGTAACCACAACATCATCTCGCCAACGTAAATTATTAGAATCGCAGTTAAACGAATCAAAAATCAACCTAAATGCAGTTACTGATTCAATAGCTGTATTGGATATACGCGTGTTAGATGCGCAAATAGGCAACGAATCTGCGCGTGAATTAGGCCCACTTAAATACATGGCTACATTAACAGGTCAACCAATGGAAAATATAGTTAATTGGTTTATGTTATTAATTATTTTTGTTTTTGATCCATTAGCTATTGCAATGGTTGTAGCGGCTAATATGGCTTTCGCACATATAAAAGGAATTGCAAGAGATCCCAAAGATTATGAGGTTTATCAAGAAAAAGAACCTACAATATTTAAAGAATCTGAGTCTTTAATTCCTGAAATGAATGAGTTAAAAGAATTAAGGGAGCAAGTAAAAAACCCAAAAATAATTAAATTACCTAGAAGTACTAAAGGATGGATATTAGATGCAGCTCAACACGCAAGAAGAAGAGGTGAAGAAGTTCCTAAAGATCTTCATAGGTTTTTTGATTAATTATATATGTATATGTGAATATACAATATAAAATGTTATGGCAAATAAAAATTTAAAGTTAACAAGTGTAAAAATTGTAGATCATTTATTTGAAGATTTTAAAGTATCATCAATTAGACATAAATTTAATTTACAAAAATTAACAAATAGAGCAGTCCATCTGTACTTAACAGACGAAGAATTTCGAAAGAAATTACACAACCACACCGACTTAACAATTAGTGGTAGTTTATAAATTTAAAAAATAAAGGTTATATGAAAGAAGGTTACATTCCAAAGAATCAACGTAAAAAAATCCTAATGCTTTCTGATGATATTCGTACACATTCAGGTGTGGGAAATATGGCTAAAGAAATTGTATTAAATTCAGCACATCATTTTAATTGGGTTAATTTAGGAGGAGCAGTTAATCACCCTCAAGAGGGCCAAGGGTTTGATATATCAAATGATGTGAATAAAATGATGGGTTTAACAGATTCAGATGTTAAAGTTATAGCTACAAAAGGTTATGGTGATGAAAATATGCTTAGGGGTATTATATCACAAGAAAAACCAGACGCAATAGTACATTTCACAGATCCACGTTATTGGATTTGGATGTATCAAATGGAAAATGAAATCAGACAACAATGTCCCTTAATTTTTTATACTATCTGGGATGATTTGCCTTATCCTATGTGGAATAGAAATTTTTATCGTTCAGATGATATGTTACTTTGTATTTCAAAACAAACTAAAAATATAGTAGAAAATGTACTTAGAGATCATCCAAAACCAGGACGTGTAAATTATGTCCCACATGGTATAGATGAAAAAAAGTATTTTCCTATTGTAAATGATTTTGGTTTTGAAGCCTGGAAAGATAAATTTTTAGAAAATAAGAAGTATGACTTTATAGTGCTTTGGAATTCTAGAAATATTAGAAGAAAAAATGCTTCAGATATTATTTTAGCATGGAGAACATTTTTAGATCAGCTTCCAGTTGAAAAAGCTAAAAAATGTTTATTAATAATGCATACAAAAGCTGTGGAAGAACATGGAACTGATTTAAATGCGGTAATTGATAGTTTATGTGATCCTAAAATTCATAAAGTAAAAATAGATGAAGATAAATATGAAGAAAAAGAATTAAATTACCTATATAATCTATCAGACGCCCACATGTTTATGACAGACAATGAAGGTTGGGGATTAGGTTTAACTGAATCTTTAACAGCAGGTAGAATGATTATAGCACCAGTACAAGGTGGTATGCAAGACCAAATGCGTTTTGAAGATGAAAATGGTGATTGGATTAATTTTTCAACTGAACACCCATCAAATGCAGATGGTAAATATAAAAAATGTGGTGAGTGGGCAATGCCTTTATTCCCTAAAACACGTTCAGTAAAAGGTTCACCTTTAACTCCTTATATTTTTGCTAGTCAAGTGTCAATTGAAGACGCAGCGATTGCTTTAATGAAAGTTTATAAAATGGGTCCCGAAGAAAGACAAAGAAGAGGATTAGCTGGTAGAGAATGGGTATTATCAGACGAGTCAGGATTTACAGCAAGTAAAATGGGTCAAGGATTTATTAATAATATTAATAATTTACTTGAAGAATGGAAACCCCAACCTCGATTTACAGTTACTAAAGTAGATGATTCTACTAAATTAAATAACTATAATCCAAATCCAATTAGTTTAACACCAGAATTTTTAAAAGAAATACAATCAATATGAAACCATTATGTATAGTATCGTGTCCAATTGACACATTTTCCGGTTACGGAGCAAGATCAAGAGATTTTGTAAAGTCATTAATAGAATCAAAAGGAGAAGAATGGGATATTAAAATCATGCCCCAAAAATGGGGTGATTGTCCCTGGAATTTTTTATCATTAGATGATCCACTAAGACAACGTTTTATAGGAAAATTAGAACAACAACCTGATGTTTGGATGCAGATTACTGTACCAAATGAATTTCAACGAGTAGGTAAATTTAATATTGGTGTGTCTGCGGGTATTGAAACTAATATATATCCAGGTGAGTTTATTGAAGGTAGTAATAGAATGGATTTAAATTTAGTTAGCTCTGAACATTCAAAACAAGTTGCTTTAAATACACAATTTGATAAAGTGGATAGTAATACAAACCAAAAAGTAGGAGTTATAAAACTAGAAAAACCAATTGAGGTATTATTTGAAGGTTTAGATTTAAACAAATATTATAAAAAACCTATTTCATCAAAAACAACTATATTAAAAGATATAAAAGAAGATTTTTGTTTTTTACATACGGGACATTGGTTACCAGGTAATTTTGGAGAATCTAGAAAAAACACAGCTACTTTAATTAAAACGTTTTTAGAAACTTTTAAAGGTCCTGGAAGAAAAAAACCAGCTTTAGTTTTAAAATGTAATCAAGTTAATTATTCCTTACTAGATAGAGAAGTTATAATAAGACAAATTAATAGAATTAGAGATATGGTTTCAGGTAACTTACCTAATATTTACCTGTTACATGGTGAAATGACTGATGAAGAAATGAACCTATTAAATAATGATCCTAAAGTAAAAGCCTTTGTGTCATTTACAAAAGGTGAGGGTTACGGTAGACCATTAGCAGAAGCAGCAATTACAGGTAAACCAACAATTGTATCTAATTGGAGTGGACATCTTGATTTTATTAATAAAGATTATAATATATTAATTGGTGGTGAACTTAAAAATGTACACGAATCTGCTTCAAATCAATTTTTGTTAAAAGAATCACAATGGTTTAATATTGATACAAATATAGCAAGTAGAGCTATGAAAGATGTATTTAAAAACTACAAACAATATTGGGAAAAATCCCGTAAACAAACACAATATTTAAAAGATAATTGGAGTTTTGATAAAATGACTGAAAAATTAACTTTATTATTACCCAAAATAGAAGCAGCACCACAAGTACAACAGTTAAAATTACCAAAACTTAAAAAGGTAGGTAAAACTAAAACAGAATTACCAAAATTAAAATTACCAAAACTTAAAAAAGTAGAAGCATAATGAAACAATTAGGAGATAAATTAGTAGATAGCCCTGTTTGTGATAGTAACGCATGTTACGAATCAGAATTCCAAACAGAAAATGGAACCATAAAAACATGGCTTTGTATGACTAGTGGTTATACCTCAAATACTACAATGACTTTAGATAGTGAAGCACTTAAACAAACTTTAGAACTTACAGCTGACTTAATTAAAGATTTAAGACTAGATCTTGTGCCTCCAGGAGGTGGAGAAAAATTAGCTTGGTTTCCTACGGCAATTACAATGCCAAATAAAGGAATGATTTTCCCTGAACCACAAACATGGGGTACAATAACAGTAAATGCTGAAACAGGAGAAAAAGAAGATTTAGAATATCAAGACTGGGGCTGGACGGTAGTTAAATCAATACCTATCTCTGAAGAAGATCAACATAAATATCCAGACCCAACGAATCCAGGTACGTTTTATAAAAACAGAATGGATATGAAAAATATGAAACGTTATCAAAAGTTAGAGTTTATGGATGCTGCAGAAGAACTAGGTATGTTTTCCAAAGAAGCTATTATAGTTGAAGATGAGGATTAGTTATGCTATACCAGTTTGTAATGAATTAGTTGAAATAACTAAATTACTTAATTTTTTAAAAAAACATATTGATAAAGAAGATGAAGTAATAGTGTTATTTGATACTAATAATGGTTCACAATCAGTAGAAAATTATTTAAGAGCAAAATCAGTTAATCCAACATTCTTTCAGTGGTATCCTTACCATTTTGATGGTCATTTTGCTAATATGAAAAATTATTTAAAATCACTTTGTGAAGGTGATTGGATATTCCAAATTGATGCAGATGAATTACCCCATAAATCCCTAATTACAAACTTAAAAGAAGTTTTAAAACTCAATCCAACAACAGAAATGTTTTTAGTCCCTAGAGTTAATACTGTAGAAGGTTTAACACAAGAACATATTAATAAATGGCGTTGGAATGTAAATGAAAAAGGTTGGGTTAATTGGCCAGATTATCAAACACGAATTATACAGAACGGGCCTAAAATTAAATGGCAAAATAAAGTTCATGAACAAATAATTGGGATATCTACAAAAGGGGCATTACCAATGGAGGAAGAATGGTGTTTATACCATCCAAAAGATATTAAAAGACAAGAAGCACAAAATAATTTTTATGATACCCTTATTTAAAGTTTATATGAGTAAAAATGCTTCAAAAGAAGCAACCAAAGTACTCAATAGTGGATTTATAGGTCAAGGACCCATTGTTGAACAGTTTGAAGAAGCTTTACAACAAAGGTTACATCACCCTCATGTTGTAACAACTAATAGTGCTACATCAGCTGAGCATTTAGCTATAAGAATGTTACAAGATCCAGATAAAAATCAAAAGAATTTTGATGGGTTAGCATTTTGGGATTCTAATTGGCCTGGTATACAAGAAGGAGATGAAGCATTATGTACATCTTTAACTTGTACTGCTACTAACTTTCCAGTACTAGCGAATAGAATGAAAATCAAATGGGTAGATGTAGATCCTAATAACTTAAATATGGATCTTGATGATTTAGAAAGAAAATTATCTCCAACAACTAAAATTATTTATGTAGTACATTGGGGTGGTTATCCTATTGATTTAGATAGAATTAAACAAATCCAAGAAAGATGCAATCAGTTATATGGTTTTAAACCAGCTGTTATTGAAGATTGTGCTCATTCATTTGGTTCAAATTATAAAGGAAATCCTGTAGGGTCATATGGTAATTACGCTACTTTTAGTTTTCAAGCAATTAAGCATTTAACAAGTGTTGATGGAGGTATATTAATATGTCCCCATGAAAAACAATATAAAAGAGCAAAAATATTAAGATGGTATGGCATTGATAGAGATGATAATAGAAAAGATTTTAGATGTGAAGCAGATATACCAGAATGGGGTTATAAATTTCATATGAATGATGTTAATGCATCAATTGGACTAGCTAATCTAAAAGAAGTAGATGAAAACGTTATATCTAAACATAAAGCAAACGCTCACTATTATAATGAACAATTAAAAAATGCTAACGGAGTAACTTTATTAGAAAATAAAGAAGGATATGATTCAGCATATTGGATCTACACTATTAAAGTAAAACGTCAAGATGATTTTATGCGCATGATGCAGAAAAAAGGAATTATGGTAAGTAGAGTACATGAAAGAAACGATAAACATACTTGTGTACAAGAGTTTAGATGTGCCCTACCTAATTTAGATAAAGTAGTAAAAGAAATGATTTGCATCCCTGTTGGGTGGTGGGTTACAGAAGAACAAAGAGAATATATTGTTGAATCAATTAAACAAGGCTGGTAATGGAAAGACCATGGAGAAGTCCTATAGAAATACCTAAATTATTAAAGGATTATTTAAAAGGAAAAACATTTTGTGAAATAGGATGTGGTGAAGGGGATTTACTAAAAGAATTTGCTAAGTATGCTGATAAAGCATATGGTATAGAACATAATTCTGATTATTTTAATAAACTAGATAAAGTCAATAATGAATGTGATAATGTTGAGGTAATTAAAAAATCAATAGAAATATATCCTGGTCAAGGAGGAGACATGCAAATTGAAGATATACCTAAAGCAGACATATATTATTTTTGGATAAGTGAAGGTTCTGATGAAATTTTAATAGATAAGTTACCTCCTAGTACTATGGTTATTCATAAAGCTGGTTTTAATAAACCATGGTTAGAAAAAACCTTTAGTAAACATGAGGGAAAACAAGAATATATAGATTTTACTTCTAACGAAGTATGTACTTATCCTAATGGTTGGGTGTGTGATGAAAATACTCCTTTAGTTTTGGGAATATTTCATAAAAAACCATTACCCTCATTAAAAATAAAATTTGTAGTATTAGGATGGTTTTATGAAAAATATCCTGATCTTATAAATGAGTTAATAGAATTAAAAAATGGTAATCCCGAAGTAATAGATGTATTTTATGCTTGCCATAAAGAACCCCCTCAAATAATTAAAGATAATTTTGATTATGAACTATTTGATAATTGGGGATTAGAATGGGGTGGTTTTCAACAATCATTTGAGTATCTAGATACAGATTCTAATACTATTATGTATTTTTTAAATGATGACTTAATTATTAAAGATTGGTCATTTATAAATGAATGTATAACTAAATTAAACGAAGGATATAAAGTTATAGGAAATGGTTGGAACTATGAAATATTTATAGATCCCCAATCAATTATAACTCCTGATAATAATGATCCATTAGAATTAGCAGAACCCTTTGGTAGAATAAATAAATGGATAGATGTAGTTCGTGATGAAAATAAACATATATTTAATTCTCCATTACAATGTAAAACCATAAGAGGAAGTTTTATTTGTATAAAACAAGAAGATTTAAGTTCAATAGGAGGTTTTGAAGTAATTGATAACCCTTATAGTGTATGGGATGCATCTCAAGAGTGGGGGAATATATCATTAAATTTATTCGGTTATAAAGCAAGTAAAATATTTGGTAATGATAAAATTACTTACTTGTCTAATCAGTATGCAAATTCTGAATATATAGAAGAATTAATAAGAGGAGAATAAATGAAAGTTATTTTTAATTGTAAACATTATGATTTTCATAAAGATTATTGTATAAATATCCATAATGAACTACTAAAACGGAGATATGAGTCAATAATTTCAACAGATGAAAGTTATTATCACGATGCTGATTTTACTATTCAACCTGATGAAGCATGTAAAAGACAGGGAGGTTTAGGTATATGGATTAACCATGCATTTCCCTTTATCCCACATAATAAATTTTATTTAGAAGAAGATTTTATAAGAGATATAACTAATCATTCTGATTATATTTTTACATTTTCTGAAGCATGGGCTGAATGGCACTCACATTATAATTTACCTATAGAAGTAGTAGGTATGCCTAAATTAGATAATTTATTTGATAGTAAAAAAGAAAATACAGTTATATTATATGCCCCTACATGGAATAAAGATCTAACAAGTTTAGATAAAGTTAATATTGAAAAACTAAAACAATATGGGGAAGTAATATTTAGAGGCCACCCTGCATTCCACAATAATGAATATACGTTAGATGAAGCTTTATCAAAAGCAACTATAGTAATATCAGATTATTCTTCAGTAGGGTTAGAATCTATAGTATTAGGTATTCCTACTATTATGTTTGAAAGTGATAAATGGAAAGATAAACGATATGAACATATATCTAATGATGCTATGGATGCTGCTATATGTGTAACAACTCAAGAAGAATTAGAAAAAGCAATACAAAAATATATTGATGACCCAACTTATTTACAAAAAGAAAGAGAAATACACTCTGAAATATTATGTAAATACCCTAGGATGGCTTCTAAAAAGTTTGTAGATACATTAGAAAAAATAAAAAATAATGAAAACTAAAAAAACATTAAGTTCAGAATATTCTATGTCAGATACACTAACGTGTGAAGAAATGTGGTCTAAAGTAGACGGCTATGAAGATATTTCTCTTACCAATTATAAATCTTTAGTAAAATATATAAATCCTTTTACAGGAAAGGTAAAAGATGAATTTGTTTCTCTTAGAGATAGATGTCCTATAGGAGGTTCTAAAAACTTTAAATATCTTTTTACTAAACATGGGTTTGATCACATGATGTGTAATGATACTGGAACAATTTTTACTTTACAAGTTTTATCAGGTAAAGCTAAACAAGAGTTTTTAGAAGGATCTGAAACAAGTGGAGAAGATGCTGAAGAAGGAAACAATTATGGTAAAACTAAAACAGAAGGCACATTAAGTAAAATGGACAGAATTAAGTTTTCTTTATCTATGGATAGTATACTAAAACATAGTGAAATAGAAATAAAAGACATATTTGATTTTGGTAGTGCTGCAGGTACTTTTGTAGAATGGGCTCAAGAACAAGGATATAATATTACTGGACACGAATACCATAAGCCTTTAAGACAATTTTGTGAAAGTAGAGGTTTAAATATGAAAAATGATAAATTAGAAACTATAGAATTTGATCAAAAATTTGATTTAATTACGTGTTGGGATTATGTTGATCATCTTCACAACCCTGTAGAAGTAATTAATAATGTTTCTAAATACCTAAAAAAAGGTGGATTATTCTTTTTTGCTATAAATAATATTGACTCTCTTGTGGTAAAAATAATGCACGAACATTCACCTACTTTTATAGGTCCCCACCATTCAGTTCATTATGGGGTTAATAATTTAAATATTTTAATGGATAGTTATAAATTAGTACATTCCGAATCCTATGTATCTGAATTAAATTGGATATCTAATTGGTGTAATTGGGATAATCCTGAATTTGGAAATACTCCGTTAATGCATGATATTTTTAATGCTAAAGAGATATGTTCTAATGGTTTAGGTTTTAAATTAAATGTAATATACAAAAAATAAAATAATGCATTATAAAGCTACTTATAAAACATATGATTCTAAATTTAATGGTCATTTAGAAGAATATAAAAATATACATAAAGACCAAAGTGCTATATTATTCGGACATGGTCCCACTCTTAAAAAATATACACCTATTGAGGGAAGTGAAAATTTTATTAAAGTAGGAGTAAATGCTATATATGATTACCATAGTAGAGAAGATATAAAAGAATTAGACTATTGGTTTTTTGGTAGTGAATATTTTGTAAGAAAAGTAGGAAGAGATAAAGCTGAAGATATGGATGAAATATGTGCTGATCCAGAACTAAAAAATCTTATAAGATTTACTTCTTCATGGGAAGATGGAAGATCCCATGGGGTAATAGGAAGAGGAAATATAACACCAGAAAGATCTAGAGAATTAAATTGTATCCCCTATGAAAATAATTTAGGATATTTTTCACATAACATAGCAAAATATGCTACCTTAGGCCATGATGTAGTATTTCCTGTAACCCAATTTTTATTATACATGGGAGTATCTAAAATATACTTAGTAGGTTGTGATTGTGGTTATGCAGACCCAGCATGTGTAGATACAGGTGATGAACATTTATTATATTGGTGGAATGAATTAAAAAACTGGTACCCTAAATATTATCCAAACACTGAAATTATCACTGTAAATCCCATATCTACGGGATTAGAAGGTATGTTTAAAGACATGTACCAGGAAGGTTTTAATGGTTTTAGTATTTAAATATGAATGCAATATTAATCACTGTAAGATCAGGTTCTACTAGATTACCTAATAAAGCTACTTTAAAAATAAATAATAAAACAACTATTGAACATTTAATAGATAGAGTAAAAAATTCAAAACTATCTGATTTAATAATACTATGTACAACTACCTTACCTGAAGATAATATTTTATGTGATATAGCAAAATCTAATAATATTAAGTATTACAGGGGAAGTGTAAAAGATAAATTAGAAAGATGGAAAGGAGCCTGCGAACAATATAATATAGATTTTTTTATAACAGCTGATGGTGATGATTTATTTTGTGAGCCAGAACTTATAGATCTAGCTATAAACCAATATAAAAACACTAACGCAGACTTTATAAAAACAGATGAAGTAGTATGTGGCGCTTTTACTTTTGGAATAAAATATAAAGCACTTAAAAAAGCATGCGAAATAAAAGCTACAGACGATACTGAAATGATGTGGGTGTATTTTACAGATACAGGATTATTTAATGTAGAAAATTTAAAAAATATTCCTAAAGAGTATAAACGTAAAGATATTAGAATGACTTTAGATTATGAAGATGATTTTAAGTTTTTTAAAAATATAATAGAATATTTTAATACAAAAAAATTTGGTTTAAAAGATATTCTTTCGTATATTGATAATAACCCAGAAGTATCTAAAATAAATTATTATTTAGAACAAAATTGGAGTGAAAACCAAAATAATAATATAAAGTTAATTTTAAAAGATGTCAAATAAAGGTTGGAGATTTGAAACCACAGAATTAAAATACGTTTCTGAAGTATTAGCTAATGGATTTGGAGCAAGTGAAACAGGAGCATTTACTGAAAGATTAGAAAATGCATTTGCTTCTAGACATAACCAAAAATATGGTATAGGATGTAATTCAGGTACATCTACCTTACATGCTGCTTTAGAAGCATTTGGTGTAGGTCCAGGTGATGAAGTTATAATCCCAGCATTAACAGTAGCAATGTGTGGTTACGCTGTAACACACGCTAATGCTACCCCTGTATATGCTGATGTATGTAAAGATACTTTTAATATAGACCCCGAGGATATAAAGAAAAAAATTACACCTAAAACTAAAGCTATAATGGTAGTACATTTGTATGGTTTGATGTGTAATATGGAAGAAATAGAAAAAATAGCAAAGGAACATGGGTTATATATTTTAGAGGATTGTGCACAATGTTTTTTAGCCACAGACCATAGAGGCAAAATATCTGGAACAGCTGGAGACGTTGGGAGTTGGAGTTTTGAAAACTCTAAACACTTATCTTGTGGTGATGGGGGGATAGTAACTACAGATAATCCAATATTAGCAGAATTTATGAGACAATATGCTGGAGTAGGATTTAAAAATATAACTGCTTCAAGTGGAAAAGTAAGAATATCAAGAGATAAATTTCAAAATCCTGATTGGAAAAGACATAATATATTAGCTTACAATTATAGATTACCCGAAATATGTGCTGCAGTAGCATTATCACAAGTAGAAAAGATAGACCAATTATGTGAATTAAGATGTAAAATGGGATTAAAATATCTACAAACTGTAAAATCATCTAAATTTGATATTCTAATTCCACAACAAACCCCTAAAGGATATACTAATTCGTATTATACATTTGCAGCTTTATTTAATGGAGAAAAATATGGGATAACATGGCAAGAATTTAGAAAAAAATATATGGAATTTGGTGGTGATGGAATATATGCAGCGTGGCAATTAGTGTATAATGAACCGTGTTTTAAAAATAGCAAAATAGGATGGGGTAGAGCACCTGTTGCTGAAAAACTTCAAAGAAATATTATGCAATTTACATGTAATCAAAAAGACCAATCTGAAATAGATAAACAAGCAGATTGTCTATCTAAAACACTTAAATATTTTAAAAATAATGTTAATAGCTGAAATAGGTTTAAATCATTTAGGAAGTAAAGAATTAGCTAAAGATTATATATATAAGTTATTAGATACATATATAGATAGTATTACATTTCAAATACGTGAAATTGAATATTATGAAAAAAAACCAGAATTAAAATTAACTAATTCTGATTATATAGAATTAATAAAAATAATAAAAAATAATAATAAGAAAGTAGGAATAGCTATTGCTGATATTAATCAAATTGATTTTTTTGAAAGTTTAAACGTAAATTTTTATAAAATAATTCGTAACGATATTACAAATGATAAATTAGTAAAAAAATTACTATCAACCAATAAAAAAATAATAGTATCTACAGGAACATGTTCTGAAGATATTATACAAAATTTTATCAGTAAGTATAAAAATAATAACATTGTTTTAAATCATACACAATTATCATATGATATAGAAGATTGTAATCTAAGTGCAATTAATACATTAAAAACTAAATTTGATATAAAAGTATCATATGGAAGTCATTGTAGTAATTTTAATGTGTTGTATATGGCTTTATGCTATCAACCTTCTGATATATTATTTTATGTAAAAAGAAATTCATTTTTTAAATATCCAGATGATAAACATGCTATACTTTTAAGTGATGTATGTAATGTTACTAAAAATCTAAAAAACCTCAGTAAAGCAATAGGCTCAGGTAATAAACAACAAATGAATATAAAAATATAATGAAAGCATTAGTACTAGCAGGAAATAGAGGAATTGGTAAAGGTATAGCTGATTCTTTAGAGAGTTTAAATATAAATGTTACAAGAACTTCTACAAAAACTTTAGATACTTCTAACATACAACAAGTAGAAAAGTTTATTAAAAAAGAAAAAACAACAGATATATTAGTTTTAAATACAGGTGGTCCCCTTTCTCAATCTTTTGAAAGTATAACACAAGAAGACTGTAATAAATATCATAATCAATTATTTTATAGTTTTTTAAAAATTATTCAAGAAATAAAAGTAAATGATGGTGGTTTTATTTTCCTAGTTTCTTCATATAATGTAAAAGAACCAGATGGAAAGTTACTTCTATCTAATGCATATAGAGTCGCTTTTATTAGTGTTCTTAAATGTCTAAGTAAAGAATTAGCTAAACGTAATATAACAACTATAAATATAGCTCCTGGTCCTATTGATACTGATAGAATACGTGGTCTAGTTTCAGATATAGAATCTTTAGAAAAAAGATTACCATTAGGAAGATTGGGACAAGTTGAAGAAATAGGAAATTTAGTAAAATCTATAGTACAACATAATATAAAATATCTAACAGGGGTCACTATTAATTTTGATGGTGGTAAATCTAACTTTTTATTCTAATGAAAAAAATAGTAATTACAGGAAGTGAGGGTCTTATAGGTACTAAACTAAAAGAATATTTTCATAATAAATTTGAAATATTAAATTTAGACATATCATTAGGTCATGATTTAACAGATGAAAATTTTGTAAAAAACTTTTTTAAAAAAAATAAAAATTTATATGGGTTAATAGTATTACATGCTTATAATCCTTTACCTCTTAAAAATACTACAAAAATTGAACCTGTAGATTTTGATTTAAATGAAATAAAAGATTATTTAAATGTTAATGTAATAAGTGCGTTTGATGTTTGTAGAAATTTTATTAAAAATAATAAAAATGGTAAAATAATAAATGTATCTTCCTTGTATGGAGAAGTTGCTCCTAAACACCATATATATAATAATTTTACTAAACACATAGGGTATGGTTTATCTAAAAGCTCAGTAGTTATGATGACTAAATATTTAGCTACTTACTATCCTAATTTTAACATAAACACTGTAATACTAGGGGGTGTTCATCAAGAAGAATTTGATAAAAATTTTGTTAAAAAATATAATGAAAATACTCCCATAAAAAGAATGATGAATATAAATGAAGTAACTTCTTGTTTTGATTTTCTTTTAAAAAAAGAATCCAGTTATATAACAGGTACAGAAATTAAAGTAGATGGAGGATGGACAGCATGGTAATTTACGTAGATATAGATGAAACAATTTGCTTTTATGAAGGAGAAAGAAATTATCCTGATGCTAAACCAAATGTGGCTAATATAGAAAAAATTAATACATTATATGATGAAGGCCATCATATAACCTATTGGACAGCTAGAGGTTCAGTAACAGGTATTAATTGGTTAGAAACAACAGCTAATCAGTTAGATGAATGGGGCTGCCAATACCATGAATTAAGTGTGGGTGAAAAACCAGCTTATGATTTATTAATATGTGATAAAACAAAAAGGATAGAAGAAATATGATAGATTTTAATAACTTAACTAAACCTTATTTTATAGGAGAAATAGGCATTAACCATAACGGCGATATGGGGATTTGTAAAAAATTAATAGATGCCGTTAACGCGTGTAATTGGGATTGTTCTAAATTTCAAAAACGTAATCCAGATGTATGTGTACCCGAACACCAAAAAAATATTATGCGTGATACACCTTGGGGTAAAATGACTTATTTAGAATATAAATATAGAGTTGAATTTAATAAATCTCAGTATGATGAAATTGATCGTTATAGTAAAGAAAAACCATTAGATTGGACTGCATCTGTTTGGGATTTAGATAGTTTAAAATTATTAGTAGAGTATAATGTACCCTTTATTAAAATCCCTTCGGCTTTAATTACAAATCATGAATTAGTAAAACAAACAGCCCAAACAGGAAAACAAGTAATTATGTCTACAGGAATGTCTACATTAAAGGAAATTGATGATACATTTAATTTAATTTGCAAGTATGGAAATACACCTGTTGTTATGCATACTAATTCAAGTTATCCAACACCACGAAAAGAATTAAATTTAAGTTTAATTCCTTTTTATAAAGAAAGGTATAAATGCACTATAGGTTATTCAGGACATGAACCTGATTTAGAACCAACAGTAGTAGCGGTTGCTTTAGGAGCTAAAGTTATAGAAAGACACATAACATTATCTCACGAATTATGGGGTACTGATCAAAAATCAAGTTTAGAAGTAGTAGGAATGGATAAATTAAGAAAACGATGTATTGATGTAGGTGATATGTTAGGTTCTGATATAAAAGTAGTAACTGAAAGTGAATTACCAATTAGAAAAAAATTAAGAGGATGAAAAAAGTTTATGTAGGAATGAGTGCGGATTTAGTACATCCTGGCCATATGAATATACTTAAAGAAGCTAGTAAACATGGAAATGTAATTGTAGGTCTCCTTACAGATAAAGCTATAGCTAGTTATAAAAGATTACCAGCTTTAACATATGATCAAAGAAAAGAAATCATATCAAATATTAAACATGTATTTACTGTTATCCCTCAACATACTTTGGATTATACTGAAAATTTAAAAGCATATAAACCAGATTATGTAGTTCATGGAGATGATTGGAAACAAGGAGTACAAAAAGAAGTAAGACAAAAAGTAATAAATACTTTATCTAAATGGGGTGGTGAATTAGTAGAAATACCCTATACTAAAGGTATATCATCAACCCAATTACATAATTCATTAAAAGAAATAGGTACTACACCTGAAATTAGACAAAAAAAACTAAGAAGACTAATAGAAAATAAATCTATAGTTAGAATTTTAGAAGCCCATAATGGGTTAACAGGTATTATTGCTGAAACCGTATCTTATAATAATAATGAATTTGATGGTATATGGATGTCTAGTTTGACTGATTCAACTGCTAAAGGAAAACCAGATATTGAATTAATTGATAGATATAGTACGTTAAATGATGTATTAGAAGTAACTACTAAACCTATTATATTAGATGGTGATACAGGTGGTAAACCTGAACATTTTGCATTTACAGTAAAAACATTAGAAAGATTAGGTGTATCAGCTATTATTATAGAAGATAAAGTGGGACTTAAAAAGAATTCTTTATTTGGTACTGATGTAAAACAAACACAGGACTCAATTGAAGGATTTTCTAAAAAAATTAAAATAGGTAAATCATCTTTAGTAGGGGAAGATTTTATGATTATAGCTAGAATTGAAAGTTTAATATTAAAAGCTGGATTAGAAGATGCACTAAAAAGAGCTAAAGCATATATTGATGCAGGTGTTGATGGTGTTATGATTCATAGCAAAGAAGAAGACCCAACTGAAATATTTGATTTTTGTGATGAATATAAAAAATTTGATAAAAAAGTCCCATTAGTTGTTGTACCATCATCTTACAATAGTGTAACAGAAGATATATTAATTGAAAAAGGTGCAAATATTATTATATATGCAAATCACTTATTAAGAAGTGCTTATCCTGCTATGGTTAAAACAGCAGAATCGATTTTAAAAAATAAAAAAAGTAAGGAAGCAAGTGATGATTACTGTATGAGTATAAAAGAAATATTAAATTTAATACCGGGAACTAAATGATAGATAATTTGTTTCAAAAACTAGTAAGCGAAGGTTATAATTTTTTTACAGGTGTACCAGATAGTGCTTTAAAAGTTTTTCAAAATAATATAATAGAATCAGATTTTGAGCATGTTATAGCTACAAATGAGGGACAAGCTGTAGGAATAGCTTTTGGGGCTGAAGTAGCAGGTAAAAAATCTTGTGTATATTTACAAAACTCAGGATTAGGAAATATTATAAATCCCATAACAAGTTTATGTATGCCTTTTGAAATAAAACCTTTATTAGTTATAGGTCATAGACATACTCTTGAACAACATAAAGTAATGGGGGAAACTGATGAAAAAATCTTACAAACTATAGGATATCAAAATTATATAATAGTTAAAGGAGAAAATAATGTTAAGTAGAAAAGAAGCAATACATAAAATTTTTAAAACCCATGGAACTAAAGCTTTATATGTAACTAATACTGGTTACATATCACGAGCAGTATATAATGAATTTCCATCTTTTCCCAACATACTTTACATGCAAGGAAGTATGGGTATAGCCCCATGTATAGGATTAGGTATAGCATTAAATACAAAAAAAGACGTAGTAGTTTTAAGTGGTGATGGAGCACTTCTAATGCATTTAGGTATTACTCACACTATAAGAGATTATAATTTACCAAACTTATTTACATATGTTTTAGATAATGGGTGTCATGAATCTGTAGGAGCGTATAAATGTTCTAATTTAGAAAATAAATATCCAGGAGTAAATAAAATATTTAAAATATCTAATGATGGTAAATTACCTAGAGTAGGAATAAGTTCAGTTAAAAATAAAAATAATTTTAGAACATGTCTTTAATTGTATGCTCACCTTCAACCCAGAATTTTTTAGAAGGAAAAAAATTTATAGTAAATAATCCTCCTACTAAAGATATTCTAAAATTACAAGGTAAATACAATAATGTTGTTGCTGTGGGGGGTGGAGCTGTAGTTGATACTGCTAAAATATTATCTAGCAATCCTATAACTTGTTATCCAACAACAGCAGCAGGGGCAACAGCTACATCACATTCAGTATATTGGGATAAAGATAATAAATTAAATTTTAATTCTTATATACCTAAAGAAGTTATATTTAAGTCTAAATTTATAGAATCATTACCTAAAAATACACTACAATATACTAAATATGATGCTATAAGCCATTGTTTAGATGTTTTATGGTCAAAAGATATTGATAAACTAGATAAAACTGAAGTAGAAGATACATTAGAACAATTAACTGCTCCTAAAATTAAACCAATAGATATAATTAAATTAGGTCATAAAGCGGGTTCATTTATTCAACAAGTTCCTACTACTATACTACACGCTTTATCTTATCCTATAACGGGTAAATATGGAATAACACATGGTAAAGCACTAGGATTTTTAATTCCCCCACTATGTAGAATTTTTAAACAAAACATTAATATTAAAAAACTTAATAGATTTGTGGATGTTGATGTAAATTTTATTATAAGTAAAGCACAAACATATAATAAATTTTTTAATACAAGTAAATCTATAAATTTAGATATATTAAAAAAAGAATTAAACTATGAAAAAAATCAATTACTCAACTAAGGATTATCCCTTTGCTGATATTATAAGTAATATTTTAGACACTTCTAATTTAGCTAAAATACATGAAGAAGATCATTTTGAAGGGTATGATGTATTTAAAAGAGAAGAAGACCAAGGTACTAAATACCATAAATTATATTATAATAATTGTAAAGAACAAGTATTAGAATTATACGATAAATTTATATTAAATATAATTCGCCCATTATATGATGAAGAAATAGTATACCAAAAAATACCAACTTTTAGATTACATTTTCCTGGTAATATAGCAGTAGGGGAATACCATAAAGATAAATGGTATAGGGATAAAGATTGGCATGAAGAAGTATGTGAGTTAAATTATTATTTACCATTTACAAAAGCATATGGTACTAATACTATATGGGTTGAATCTGAAGAAGATAAAGGCGATTATAAAGCTATGGATGTGGAGTATGGAGAATGTGTTCAGTGGAATGGAGCTAATTTAACACATGGTAATAAACAGAATTTAACTAATACAACTAGAGTAAGTGCAGATTTTAGAATTATTCCTTATTCTAAATATAAACCAAGTAATCATGGAGCTATCAATACAAAAGTAGAATTTGCAATTGGTGGTTATTATAAAACAACAAAAAATGAATTGTAGAGTAGTTGCAACATATTTTGGCCCTAGAAGAAACCATGGTGGGTCCAATACGAATTCACTTACAGGAGAAGATGCAGTAAGATTACTTACTGAATTAGTAGAGTATGAAACAATAATTAGTAGTGGAGTTGAAAAAGACACCATAATAGTTAATCATGATTTTGGACATAAAAGAGGTAAAGAATTCCTTAAAGAAATTGATGGTACTAAAACAAAAGATGGAAAAATAATTATATTAAATAGAGATTGGAATAATGGTATAGGTGAAAGTTATGGTTCATTCAATTATGCATTTGAAAAATTTAAAAATACCTATGATTATTGGTTTTTTAATGAGGATGATTATCATTTAGTAGAACCTAACTATTTTTCATCAATGGTTAAACAATTAGATGAAAATGATGATGTAGCATTTATTGGGGGTTGTAGATACGATCATGAATTAGATGGTTATTATATTAAAAGTACATCTGGGGGACATGATCCTCATGCTCATGGTGGTTTAGGATGTACTCATAAAAAATACTTACAACAAGTAGTAGATACAATGAAACACTTACCCCACCCACAAATGCCTATGACAGATGAAATGCAAAAATGTATATTTGAAGCTAGATTAGATGCATTTGATAGTGATTATGCTAAACAATGGTATAGAAATAATGAGCTAAATGGTGAAGTAATGTTTACTAATATATACTGTAAATTGGGGTATAAACTCCAAGTTACTAATCACCCAAAACCTTGTGTATTAGATGTTAGAGGTAATAAATTAACCTAATGGAGTTAAATGTAGTTATATGCATAGATGATACTCATCCAGAAAAAGGATGGGGTTTACCTGATGATGAATGTACATCTTATTTACATAAATTAAATAAAGAATTTAATTGTAAATTTGTACAATTTATCCCTTCTAATTACCATGGTAAATATCCTTTATCTAAACATCAAGAATGGGTGGATTACTGGAATAATCTAAACTGGATTGAATTAGCAGCTCATGGTCATTACCACGATTGTAGGATAGGTGGTCCTGGAGAATGTGAAATGACAGAACATGATTATAATTCAGCAACTAATAGATTAATAGAATGTTTAAATGAATGGGAAAAAGTAGGAGTAAAACCTTTAGGATGGAGAATGCCTGGTTGGCTAGCTACTCAAGGTTCATTTGATGCTGTAAGTGAAAAATTTAATTACGTAGCTATACATGAATCACATAATGATAATATATCAATAAAAAATATAAAAACATTTAAAGGAGCAGATGGTATTCATCTTGATGATTTCAATTTAACTCTTTGGAATAATGACACAATTATGTTTCAATCTCATATAGCAGGTTTAGCTAATGATAATAACTGGAATAAAGAAAATTACGAAAATTTTAGAGAAATATTAATATATTTAAAAGATAATTATACATTAAATTTTAAACTATTAAAAGAATTATTATGAAAATAACATTTATATCACAAAAACCTAATTGTACTATACCTCGAAACCACCCTAACATGAGAGTAGATTTAGCTCAACAGTGTTTATTAGACGCACCTAATATTCATTACTCAAATATAAATGCATTTAAGGATAGATTTGATGTAGCTATTTTATTAATTCCTAAAACTGAACAAGACAGAAACGAATTATATAATTTAGACATAGTTGCAGAGTCAAGAAAAATAGCAGATAAAGTTTGGTTTATGCAAGAAGGTCCTTCATGGATATTTCAAGATTTACCTTTACACCAACAATTTTGGCATTATAATGTTTTAGCTAGTGTTGATGGGATACTTTGTGAAAATGAAACTGATATTCCTTATTTTAAAGGTTTAATAGGTAATAGTAAACCTGTTTGGGATATACCAAGTGTAATGGTTGAAGATGTTATTAAAGATGCTTTAAATACTCCTAAAGAAGAAAAAGTAATGATAGGAGGTAATTTTTGTAGATGGTATGGAGGTTTTGATTCATATATTATAGCAAATCAATTTGAATGTCCCATTTACGCCCCTAGTATGGGTAGAAAAATAGCAAACGAAGAGCAAGCAGATAATTTAACTCACTTACCTTATATGAATTGGGCAGATTGGGTTAAAACATTAGCTAGCTTTAAATATGCTATTCATTTAATGCCTACAATTGCAGCGGGGACGTTTGCTATGAATTGTGGTTATTTAGGAATACCTTGTATAGGTTATGATAAAGCAGATACTCAAAGAAAAATCCATCCAGATTTATCTATTGATTTTGATGATTTAGAAAAAGCTAGACAGTTAGCTATAAAATTAAAAGAAGATAAAGATTTTTATAATATGTGTGCTAAAAAAGCAAAAACTAATTATAATACTTTGTTTAGTGAAAAAATATTTTTAGAAAAGATGAAAACCAGATTATCATGTTAGGAATAGTAGTTACAGCTTATAACCCTTATTATTTTAATTACCATAATATTTTATTATCTGATCTAGATAAAGATAACTATAATCCAGTTTTTATATCTACTTGGGAAAATCAAAATTTTGTAAATGAAATTGGTAGTAATATTAATTTTCCATTATATTATTTAGATGAAAATCCAGGTAAACATGATGGAACTTTTTATATGGTAGCAAGCACAATAGAATGTTTTAAAAATTGTGATTACGTTTTACATTTCCATGCTGATAATTGGTTTAGAGATGGTTCAAAAATAATATCAGATACATATGAATATGTAAAAAAACACAATATAAAAATAGCAGGGTTACCACGACAGTGGTTATTTGATGAAAATTTAGTAGTTAATGATAAAACTATTCCTTTTCATTTTGACTTTTGTATGATGGAAATAGAATTATTTAATAATATATTTGATGTTACAAAGTTAAATCAATATAAACAATTATCTTTAGAAAATGGTCATCCATCTATGGAATGGGAACCTTGTATGTATCATGCCTTAGAAATGAATGGCATAGACATAAATAAAGATATATATTATGTAGATTCAATAGAAGATTTAAAAAAAGAACATGGTAATGATCCAGTATATTATAATTTCTTTTTTAAAAAATCAGGTATTTTTCACTATGATGAAAAAGCTTTATTAAATAAAGCTAAAAAAGATGATGTACATTGGCATTGGGAAGATGAAGATGGTAATGCAATAAGAAAACTAACTCAAGAAGAAATAGATAAACACATATAATATGGAAAAAATAACATTCGTAATACCAAGTAGAAATAATTTAGAATTTTTACAATTAGCTTACAAATCAATACGTAATCTAGAAATAAAACATGAAATATTAGTATTAAATGATGCTAGTACAGACGGAACCCAAGAATGGATTGATAGTTTGGGTGATGAAAATTTAATAACACACCATAATCCGGGTCCTGAGCGTATTGGTATAGTTGGTATGTTTGATAAGGGTATTGAAATGGCAAGAACAGAAATCATATTTGCATTTCATTCAGATATGGTAGCAGCACCAGATCTAGATAAACATATACTAAAACATCTTAAAAAAGGTACTGTTGTAAGTGCAACTCGAGTTGAACCACCTTTACATCCAGATGGACCTGAAAAAGTATTATATGATTTTGGGATTGAGGTTGAAGATTTTGATTATGATAAATTTTGTGATTGGGTTACAAAACCTATAGATTCAGAAGGAGGATATCAACCTAAACATGATACATTAGTTACTGAAGGTATATTTGCACCTTGGTGTATGTATAAAGAAGATTTTTTAGCTGTAGGTGGACATGATGAATTATTTGCACCCCAAAGTAAAGAAGATAGTGATTTATTTAATCGCTTTATTTTAAATGGTTATAAAGTATTACAAACATGGGAAGGTTTAGTTTACCATTTTACAAGTAGAGGTAGTAGATTTAATAAACATGCTGGGGGAGCTGCAGGTCAAGATAGTGAAGAATGGCAATATACTACTACTAAAAATGGTAGAAACTTTGTTCGTAAATGGGGTCATTTTATTAAACATGATGAATTTATGAAACCTATTATACCACCTAAGTATGATATAGGGATTATTGTAAAAGGAAAAACCAACTTAACAGTTTTAATGGGTTTAGAACCATGGAGTAATAATATTTATGTTGAACCACATTTAATAAACAGTTATATAAAAATGGAACAGTCTAATACTATTTTAGATTTAAAAGAAAGAGTATTACCATTAGATAATGAAAAAAATAACCATATTTTAATAGAAATTGATATGGGTAAATTTACACAGCAAGATTTTGAAAACATATCTAATTTATCTGAAATATTAGCTGGTGATGATGAATTAACTAAAGAAGATTTACCTTGTAAATTTGAATTAGGTAATCTAAAAATAGAAATCTTTAATTTAGAAAAAGAAATAATAAAATGATGATTAAAAAAGCAATAGTAACAGGTGGAGCAGGTTTTATAGGCTCTAATTTAGTAGATAAACTAATTGATATGGGTGTAGAAGTTCATATCATAGATAATTTATCAACAGGTTTTGAAAAAAATATAAATCCAAAAGCTATATTTCATAATAAAGATATAACACAAATAGACCCTAATGCAGCATGGTATGAATTTAAAAACACAGATGTAATATTTCATTGTGCTGCCCTAGCTAGAGTTCAGCCATCAATTGATGATCCTATCCCTTATGATGAAGTAAATATTGGTGGAACATTAAGAATGTTAACATTAGCTAATAAATTAGGAGTAAAAAGGTTTGTATATAGTGCTAGTAGTTCTTGTTATGGAAATAATCGAAAGTTTCCTACACCTGAAGAAGAAACAACAAATCCACTTTCACCCTATGGTTTACAAAAATATGTTGGTGAACAATACTGTAAAATGTTTAGTCAAGTGTATGGATTAGATACTGTATCATTAAGATATTTTAATGTATATGGTGAAAGAATGAACTTAGAAGGGGCATACAAATTAGTAATAGCTGTATTTGCTGATCAAATGTTAAAAGGAAAACCATTAACAATTAATAATGATGGTGAGCAACGTAGAGACTTTACATATGTAGGAGACGTAGTTAATGCTAATATATTAGCAGCTACAAATCCTGAGGATTTAAATGGCGAAGCATTTAATATAGGTAATGGTAAAAATTATTCTGTAAATGAATTAGCAGATATGTTTGGTGGGGAAAAACAATATGGAAATAAAGTTATTGAACCTTTTAAAACACTAGCAGATAATTCTAAAGCACTTTTAATTTTAGATTGGGATCCTAAGGGAGATTTATCAACATGGATAAAAGAATATAAACAAAAATTAGGAATATAATGGAAAAATACATTTACAGAGCAAAATTAGATAGAGTAGTAGACGGTGACACAGTAGACGCCTTAATAGATGTTGGATTCGACATTTGGTTTAAAAAACGAATTCGATTTATGGGTCTAGACACTTGGGAATCAAGAACAAGAGACCCTGAAGAAAAGAAAAAAGGTTTAGCCGCTAAAGCTAGAACAAAACAATTATTAGAAGAAGTGTCAAGCAAAAAAGGTTACTTTAGACTTAAATCACATGGTTTAGGTAAATATGGTAGAGTTTTAGGCGAAATTTTTATCATGGATAAGGAAGGTAAGCAAATGAGTGTTAATGAAACACTAATAGCTGAAGGACATGCTTATATTTATGACGGAGGTAAGAAAAAAGTATTCACCTCGTAAAATCTTTATATATGTATAATAAAATAAAATCAATGTGGGGTATATTTAAAGACAATAATGATTGGAATGAAAAAAACGTGGTAGGTTTCATAGCATTCTTAGTTATGGTTGTTTTTGCTCTGTTTGATTTAATAACCGGATATATAGGTAAAGACTTAGTTATAAATGAGTTTATATATGATTCATTTACTTTAGTAGTACTAGGCTGTTTTGGTATCGCCGGATTAGAAAAATTTGCAAATAAAAAATAAAACAAATGGCAGAATTTAGAATAGTTTCTTCCTCAGGAACACAAGAAGTAACAGGTAGTATTGCTAAAATATTATCATTAGGTGCAGATGATGCAGAAAGCTCTATTACCCTAGAATTTGGTAATATGACTTTCCCAGAATCATCGTTTACACCCACCACTGTAATTAATGCTATAACAGTTCCTGCAGGATCATATATTGATGGTCCCATAGGTAGGGCAAAAGTTCAAACAGGTGCTTTCTTATTTTATTTAAATATACAATAACATTATGTCAAATATACTAAAAGATTTAATTAAAAAAGCTATTAAAGAAGCAGATGATGCTGCAATGAAAAAATCAGCTTTAGGTATGGCTATGTATGGTAAGAAAGCTAAAATGAAAGAAGCTGAATTAAATAAAAATGAAAAATCTAAAGTAAAAAAGATTGTAAAACAATTAAAAAAATCTGTTAAATCACACGATAAACAATCT
>Ga0181413_1000049_pt1 | contig 27566 bp, 26 predicted proteins | sample 36SPOviralmetaG_FD_130111 | JGI IMG/M metagenome (GOLD analysis project Ga0181413, IMG submission 130111) | Marine viral communities from the oligotrophic San Pedro Time Series (SPOT) site, San Pedro Channel, CA, USA - 36 SPOT_SRF_2012-09-28 | ecosystem: Environmental > Aquatic > Marine > Strait... | reverse complement strand
GAAAAAATATTAAAACCTCAAACTTAGTCATAGTGCCATCTGGGCCTTCTTCTAGTACGTTAGTTTGGGTAGACCATGAAGTAGGGTAGTCTTTAGGCTCTTCAAAATCATAGTAAAATATTTGGCTTTGAATACCGTTGTCAAACACATAGCCTTCTTTAGCTGTATATGTTACAGTATAGAAATGAGTTGCGCCACCATCTATCCAGTTAAGCCATTGTAAATTATATCCGTTGTTAATAGAGCCTGTAGCTCGGTAGTGCGGATCTAGTGAGCAAACAATATCGTTAGAAAAATCACTACCAGCAATACTATTATTAATGGCTAAGTCTTGAAATAGTTCAGGCTGCTCAAACACTTGGCCACCTCCACCAGGATATAAGTTAAGAGGAGGAGAAGCACTAAACCCACCGTGTATTCTAGCAGATCCTTCAGCACCTGTTATTGTTATAGTATAATTATCACTATCTGTGAATATATTTTTTTCGGGGTTGGTATTTGGGTTGTTGGGATCATAGTTGTCAGACATACCGTCTGATAAATATATTTTTAAAGTAGGAAAATAGCCCAAGTCTTCTTCAACTTCTTCTATCTCTATTTCTTCGTCTGTTTCTTTATCTTCGTATATACAAAGTGAATTGTCAGGTATTCCGTATATAGGAAACGGATTAGCTACGTTAATAGCGTTTGGATCATTACAAAAATAAACAGGCTCAAAAGTACAAACTTCTTCGTCGTAATATCCGCCTGGCGGAAGCGTCTCTCCGTAATAATTTGATGCACCAGGATTACCGCAATACGCAACAGGTATAACTTGATCGATAGGTTTTTCTCTATCGATGTCTATATGAAAGTTTACTGGCGAAGCTCCTACTGTAAACTGATCGTAGGAAACTATAGCAACAACGTTTAATCCATCAACAACAAACTCAACGCTAGTTACACCACTAGTGACATTACCTCCTTGCCAAACGTTAGTTGATACTTCTGTAGCGTTTTGTATATAAAATTCTTCTGGAGCTAGCGCAGATCCATCGTTACTAGACAAAGTTAGATTTACAGACCCTGCTTGCACTACGTCATTTTGAAAAGCAGTAAATTGCTCTTGTGTTATTGTTATTCCGTCTATAGCCATATTAATCCCAGTTAGTACCGTCTATATCAGTACTCGATTCTTTAATTGTTATTAAGAGTGGGTTAGGTGGTAAGCTATCAGGATCACTATGCGTCATAGATCCTAAGCCTATACCTTGAACTTGAAACTCGTTTTCATCTAGATTTTCTAGATCAGTACATTGACCAAACACTCTATTAAACCACTTACCTTCTTTGTTTAAAAACTCTGGAACTTTACCTTCTGCTAGATCAGTATAAGCATAATCAACGTACCAGCCTGTTTTGTTTGTAAGGTTGTAGTATTCTTTATCTGTATACTCTTGACCATTGTAGCTTACAGTGCTAAATTGATTTATCTTAGACTGAGTGCCTTCATACTTTACAGTCTGAAAGTTCTTTACAGAGCTAGGCATGTCGTTAAACAATAGCTCGACATAAGACCATTCATTAAATCCAGGTATATTTCCATAGAACATGTTTCTAACTGGATTATCGTGGTGCTTCCAAAGAGAACCTTCTTTAAAAGTATAGTAGTTGTTATTTATACTTACACCGTTTTCAGGTATAAACGATTTAAAACTAGTCCAGCCTTTGACACCCTCGTTAAACGTAACAGTAACAGGCTCGAAAGATGGTCCAATAACTTTTTTGAAACCAGGTGGTTTACTTATAGTTAAATTATACTCATCTTTTCTTTTGTCAAAAGTACCTAACATTCTAGACGCTCCAGCAATCAAAGGATCAGCCATAATATCACTAAAGTAATCTTTCATACCTACATCCGATATAGGAGTTATACCGTCTCTAGACAGCCTTAAAACAGCTCCTCGCTGTTGATCTGCAAAGTAGCATCTAAACTGATCTGCAGCAAAAGACTCAGGGTTTTTAGATATACCATAGTCACCGATAAACGGTGTTACAGCGCCTAGCACTCGAGCTGTAGCTGTTACGTTAGCATTACCGTCAGCATTAAATAAAGCGTCTTTATCAGAAAGTATTTTAATTACCTTGTCTTCACAGAACGCTATTATGTCTGTATTTCTAGTAAATAACTTTTGTATAGTTCCGTTGTCTGGGTTTATATCTTTAGTTATTTTTTCACCTTGAATAAATTGATTTAATCTATTTACACCTGATATAGAGTTGTATATTCCAGAGTATATTAGCCCGTTACCTCTTCTTTCTTCCTTGTATTGCTCAGCTATTGTTGTCGATGCTTTAACTCCGTTTTGTATTTGCTGTTGGTTAAAGTCGTCTCTAATTCGATCAGACTCTACACCGTGACCAAACGCATAGCAGTTGTGCCAAGGTAAAGTAAACGTTAATAAAGGATTGTGTACGCTAGAGTCTACTACAACTCTAGTAGCACCCGCTGGTTGAGCCGCGGCAACTCTAAGCTGAACAAGGCCTCCCCAGCCATCTTCTATAGTTAATATATTTCCAACGTTTACGCCTTGAAGTATGCCAGCGGCAAAATCAATAGCAGCATCTCCGTTAAAAGAAAAATCGCTTATATTACCAATTACATTGTTTCCCAATGTAACGCTGCCACCAATTAAGGCTAAGGTTTCGTCGTTGTCTTTAGCTAGCTCTATAGGATAAGCTCTACTTACTTCATAGTATATATCTAACTCAATATTTTCTTTTGGATACGTTTCAAACACAGCTGGATTTTCAGAATAAAAACCGTCTTCAGAAACATACGGAGCTAAGAACTCTAACTGACAGCTGTCTGCGAAAGTTAAATCATGTCTTAAGTCAGTTCTAGGATCGTATGCTGCTCCGTCTCCATTAGCTGGATCACCAATTATTTTGTCTAAAGCTACGGTAAACTTATGTCTTTTGTTTCCGGGAGTAAAGTGTCTAAACTCAGTAGCTCCTTGAGCTCTTCTAGAGTTTAATATACCGTAATGACCTCTCCACGCCTCTACTGTATAAACCTCTCTATCTGGATCTTGTCTAAATTTAAACTTAGTTCCTATTTGAAGAAGTCTATCTACAAAAGCTTTAACTTGTCCAACTGTTGAGTTGTCAGCAAAATTACCTACATTAGGATTATCTGTATCAGCAAAACCTAGCCATCTAAGAGACCGTACGTGCTCTCTATCCCAAGCAAAACCCGCAGGATCTCTATACGTTCCTGGTCTAATAGTAGCAATACTTACGTCCATCATACCAACACCGTTAACACTGTATATACCCGCTGGTCCATTTCTCCAAGAATAAGAGTTTCTGTTAGTGCTGCCTTCAACTATCCAGTCTTCATTAGGCGTGCTAGTGTAGTTAGAAGAAACTGAAATCCAAGGATTTAGTGCTGCTGGATTAGGAATATTAAAACCACCAATATTTATAAATTCATCTGCGTCTGGATCATAACCAGGTCTTGGCGCAAATATACCGCTGTTTCTTGATCCAAAAAAAGACACGTCAGCTATACCGTTTCCAGCAGTGTCCCAACCATCAGGAATAACAGACTCGTCATCAGCGTTGGGTATGTATAATCTAGCAGGCGGAGCTTCGTCTATATACGCTCTAACCCTATCGCTTTCTTCTCCATTTCCACCTGGTCCAAAGTGCCAAAACCTATTACCACCACTGTCTCTAGTAGTTACGCCTACAACGCCCATGCGACTAGTGGTGTCTCCGCTATCGTTCCATTGGTATGTGCCTCCACCTTCTTGGTACCCATAAGGGTGGGTTAGCGTTCCGTTTGCCCCAGTAGTATGCAAGTATCTTAAGCTAAACGCTTGGTCTACAACAAAGTCATCATCTGAGGTTACTAATACAAAGTTTTGCAACGTTAAGTCTTTATATACTTTTACAAAAAACTTACCGTCAAACTCTGGTTTGTCTATTCTTTTGTTTTTAACGAATATAACGCTAAGACCAGATACTCTTCCACCCCAAGTGTTATCTGTTGAGCAGAAGTTTACGTCTGGTCCAAACTTTTTTGTTATCTGTATTCTGTATTGTCCGTTAGTTGTAGCCGTTATTCCTAGTATATCGTAAAATTCACTTCTATCAGAGCCTTGCCCTACTATACGTATAGCGTGATCGGCTGCTTCAGGTATAACACTGCTAGGCACGCTGCTATCAAACTCTGCTTGATCTACGGTTATGAAGTTATAGTCTTCAAATGGAAAACCTTCGTTAACATTACCGATCCAAGATCTAGCAAAGTTGTTTATAACAACACCTTGTTGCTGCCTGTCTATTCTTAAATCTTCAGGAGCTTCGTTTTCTATAGCTACTATTTTATATCTAGCTCTTTCTTCTACAGCTGTGTCACTATCATGAGCTTTCTTTAACTCTAAAAAAGTTTCAATGTCAACTTTATTTCTATCAGAAGAGTTAAACGATAACCATATATTACCGTCTTCAGCGTTATACCACTTGTGCATTGCTAAGTTGTAGTATTCTGCTGAAGTTTCTTTTATAAAAAACTTAAAAGACTTTGCCCATCTAGGAGCATTGTTTCTTATCTGAGTTGTCAAGACGTTTACGTCGTTACAAAACTCTTTTTCTATAGTAACAGAACCTCTTTCTTTGTCAGCTAATACAGGTGTTTCTCTACCAAACTCGTCTTTGTAAACTACACCTAGCTGATATGTACGCATAGACTTTACAGATTTTCTAGGTCTACCTAAAGCTAAAGGATTTCCATTGCCATCTGTTAAATTATCGTAAGAAGTAGAATTAAAACTTAATCCAATATCAGGGCTTATTAAATTGTTGCCAGTGTCATACAGATTATAGTTTTGCAAATAGTTAGCATAAAGAAGCCTATTACCAGTAACTTCTTGAGCTCTAGCTTTTCTTGGAACATTATCCCAAGGTCTTATAAGTTGATTAGAAGGAACAACAGCGTGTATTAACTCTGACTTTATCTGTATAGAACCTCTGTTACTATTGTTAGCATAATCATTTCTACTAGGCCAAAGATTTAAGCTGTTAATATCAGCATCACTAGGCTTTATAGTTTTAGCTGTGTATATGGTTGTAGAGTTTTCTTCTTTATAGAGTATGTCTACTTCAACTATATCCTTAGCTCTGTTATAGTCTTGAGGCATGTAGTTCTCTACGAACAATCTTCTTAGCTGATTAGCCATACCTAAGTTCCAACCTCTTTTTGGCTCATAATCAAACCCACCAGGAAGAAAAGCTATTTCTGAAAACGGAGAAAACGGAGAGTATTCACCGTCTGCATATTTATATCTATATCCAAATCTTGGAAATTTAAACTCAAATAAAGCTGGGTTTTGCTCAAGCCTAACTAAAAAGCTAGGAGCATTAGCTCCAGTTCCATCAGGTAAATCTGGATCTACAGCTTGTACCTCAAGCGTATATGGACCAGAAGTGTTTCCAGAGCCATTAGCGCCGCCTGGTCTTCCTGTAACTCTTAGTCTAACTTGAAAGTCTGTAAAAGTTTGTTGATCAGCTTCATCGTCATTTGTCAATATAATGAAGTCACCAATTCTAAAATCAACAGGAGAAAAAGTGCTTATAGATATTATGTCGCCGACTTGTAGTTCTACTCCATTGTTTATAAAACCTCCAAACGTTGGTAGTGTTCCAGATATATTACCTCTATCCTCATCATCTGTAGCAAACATTCTAATTGTTGGAGGTGTTAACGGAGATTTTTTAATTACTGTAATATCCTCTAACTCCGCATATTTTGGTTGTACTGCAGATGATCTAGATTCAACAACTTCAAATCCACCACCAGCAAATGATCCATCAGCTCTTCTCGATACTAACCTAGTGTGATATTCAGCATTGTTGTTTAAGTTTGACAAAGTAAAAGCATTGCTACCCGTACCTTGATAAGATCTTTTTATATTTACTTTTTTAGGCTCGCTGTAATCGTCGGTGAACATTATAAAGTCGTCAACGATGTTTATACCTGTGATAAGTCTAAAGCTACTAAAATCTAATATTCTTCTTCCTCTAAACTTTATAGTATCACCAACAGATGGAAGTGGCGTAGAATTACTTATTCTAATAGCGTTGTTAGTTAAAACGCCGTTAGAGTCTAGTAGGTCAATAATGTCGCCTAAGTCTGCATTGTTATTAGTTGTATTTGTTGCAGACATACCTGGTCTAAGGCAATTGTTGTTTGCAAATTTTATTTCATGTGGAGTTTGATTATTACCTGCACTAACACTAGCAACAACCATATTAGCTTCGTATATATCTACAAACACATAAGTTAAAGTGTTTGTGTCTACAGCATATTTTAATATAAAATCTTTTACACAACCTTCGTCATTGATAGATATATCGTTTCTAGAACCTGCTACTAAATAATATATAGCGTTCTCTTCTCCATTAACTATCGACCCAACGCAATAACTATCAGCTGGAACACCGTTTGGTGTTTGTTCTATATTGCCTAGTAAAGTTTCTAGCGCACCAACATTACTTCCTTCAGAAGTAGATATTTCAATGTTAAGCGCATCTCTATACTGACCAGCTGGAACAAGGCGCTCGTCAAGGTCCTTGTTCATTTTACCTTGCGCAAAATTTCTAATAAACTCTGGCATACTAGTGCTTTATTATTTTAGATTTGTTTCTCATTATTTGTTCCATCTCAACAGTCTTCATATTAGAAAGTCTGATCTTAGCGTTTCTAGTAGCAGCAAATCTTTCTTTCTTTAACATCTGTACAGTTGCTGGACTATAGTTTGATCCTGTTGAAGCGATAGCGTAAGCTACGTGTTTATAAAAAGCTTCTTCAGCAAACTTATGTATAATCATATTTCCGCTAGAGTCTAAGCCATCAGATATATAATCTAAAACTACCGTCTGACCAACTAAAGCTGGAGAGAAAAACAACTTACCATTTTCATAATCGAAGTAGTATGATCCGTTAACTTGAGCTGTCTCAGGTGACAACCCATATCTTTGGCCTAGTGTTATGTTTTCATATCCATGATCGTAATCAGCGTCTGCTATTATCGGTTCACCAGCATCGCTGTTTTGATAATTGTTTAATGTAGTTCCGTTGTAGTCACCAGCTACACTACCATCAGGATTTATATTATACCAGTTTTGACCACTAGTTTCTACGTTAGTTATTTCGTAGGTATTAGTTATTATTTCTTCTTGAACGCCACCAGATATAAAGTCGTTTAAATCGTCTTCAAACCCTGTAGAAGTAAACTGCCCACCGCTAATATTTGTTCCTACACCATGCTGATCTAATCCTCCAAATTGAGGATTCATACCTTGCCAATAAGGGTTTGGGTTTGGATTAGCTTGATCATAACCTCCGACAGGTGGGGTTGATTCTAAACCAGCAAGAGCTGGATTACCATCTTGTTGACCTGCTGCTAAAGCATCAAAAATAGGTGCTGTACCATTTTGCCAAGTACCATCTGGAACTACTTGGTTACCGCTACTTATTGAAGCTAGAAGATGAGGTATATACTGTCTTCTTATTGTGCCAAACTCAAATGCTCCACTAGTGGTTGTTTTCTCTTTTGGATAAACAAACACGTTGTAGCTTCCTGTATGTGTATCGTAGTTTTTCACATACTCATCGTAGTCGTTTTTGTATACGCTCGTAGGTTGTATAACATTAGCGCCAACGTTAGTAAACAATGGAGCTAAAACATTAGCGTTACTTCCAGTAGGACTGGTGAAGCTTTCTGTTGACGCTAAGCCATGATATGCAGCGTGAGCCTCGTCCGCAAATACGATAACTAAAACATCATCACCTGACGAAGCTTGAGGAGGAGCTCCTTGCAGCGTAATTGTTTGCGCGCTACTATCAAGATTATATATTAAATCTGCCGTATCACCTTTTTCAATACCTAATCCACTGCCGGTCGCTTGAGCTACATCATAAAATTGGTAGTTAACACCTCCAGTTCCGTTAGTATCACCAGCGTTAATAGTAGACCAATAACCAGCAGACAAAGATAAGCTTGCTTGGTTGATAGTTGTTCCGTTATGGTGATCAACGTGACCACTTGTAACCATAGGATATTTGTAGAAATTATCGTTTACAGCACTAGTGTAGTGGCTTTCTTGAACCGCTCCGTCCATTTGAGCTTTTATATTTCTATTGTTAAACTGACCTGTCATAGGAACAGAAGCCCAGTCTAACCATCTTTCACCAGCTACAGCAACATGGTAAACATTATGCCCAGAACTAGTTTTATTTTCGTCTCTAGTAAATCCTGGTAAACCGTCTAGCCATTGCGTTACAAAAGAATATGCGTCAGCTGTCTGCTGTACACCCATAGAAGTACCGTCATAAAAAATATAAACTTTAGTGTTAGAAGGTATTTCGTTTGTTATTATTTGCTCTTCTGTTATTGTTTCAGTAGTTATAGTTTCAACAAACGGCTCGTCTGTAGGCGTAGGGTTAAACGGGTTTTGAGTATGTCTTGTGGGATACAAAGGTCTTTTTATGCCGTTAGGGCTGCTCCAAAAAACATCTGTATAGCCTACAAAGTCATGCGGTAAAGGTATGCACATACCGTTGTTAACCTCTACTTCCCAAGTTTTCTTTGATCTTAACGTATCATAGCTTAATTCTTGCGCTGCTCGTCTTGCAAAAAACGCAATATCTTCTTTAGCGGCTTTAGGTATTATTTTATTTTCACCTACATAATAAGCTAAAAACGTATTAATTAAATCGTTTAAAGTTTGATACTGATAACTACTGTAGTTTGTTTCGTAGTTGTAGTAATCAGCTTCACTGTTTAAGTCCCAAAATCCACTCATTATGATTTACGTTTTGCGTCAGCTTCTACGTGCTCTGATTTACCATAGCTCGATAGACCTGGTTTGTTAATAACTATACCAGCTAGCTCTAATATTTTTAACACTAGTCTAGCTTCTTCTGAAGGGTGAACCTCAAAATCAGCAGCTCCGTTAGCATTGTATAAAGCTTTTTCATTTACGACAACATAATCCCACTCTACTTTTTTAGGTTTTCTTATGTAGTCGCATCTTACGTCGTTAAATATATTTGCAAAACCGCCTACAGAGTTTAAGTGAAAAACTTGTATAGCGTTGTTTTGTCTAATATAAGCTGGGTGCTCTAATAAAGGTTGCCCACCAAAAACACCTTTTTTCATTAAGTGTAGTTTCTTAGGCGTAACCTGAGAGCATATATTTTCTAGATGTCTTACTTCTTCAAGCCTATACATATCGCTAGTACCAGCTGGATAACCTATAGTGTCGTTTATAGGTAATAATATCTCGTTGCCGTTAGTCTGCGTTAAAGTAAAATTATATACTTGAAATATACTTAACTTATCTTCAATGTCATCAACAGAATCACCAGACGCCGTAGCGTTGCCAGGATTTCTATGGAATTGATTTAAGTCATAGAAGTATTGCTCAAACAATTGTTGTTGAGCTTGATTGGCTAAAAGGTTAAACTCCTGTGGAGTTATGTAGCCTCTTTGTTCTTTATTTGCTAATGCTAGTACACGTTGATATACCGTATCTACACTTACTGCCATTTAATTATCTTTTATAGTTAAGTAACCACCCCGAAGAGTGGTTACTCTTCTATAAAGTAATTACATACTTAGTCGCTTTTCTATGTTAGAATACACTTCCATACCTTCATCAGTCTTGAACCAAACAGCTAGCGCTGAATATGGGTGCTCGTCAAAAGGAACAGTCATTAGTTTTCTACCAGTGTTACCCCACTCAAAGTGTCTTTGATCAGAAGATAATTTTAATATACCTTCTTCAGTAGCTCTAATACCAAAGTTTCTAAGCTCTACGTTTTCGTCTTGAACTAATTCTAAGAACAATAAAGGATTTCTCTTAGCAAACAGTAGACAATCTCGTTTAAGTTCTTTAGAACTCATCTCAGATACTTTAGACCCTAATTCTACTCGCATGATAGCTTCCATCTTATCGATGTCTAGAGTTTTAGCTAACACTAAAGCGTCTGCTTCTATCTCTAACCAGTCTAGTTGACTAGCAGCTTCTTCAACAGGTTTGTACTCTTTGTATATCAAGTCTTTGTGAGGGTGGTATAACGATAATAGTTTTTGTAATACCGTTTTGTTTTTAGGAACAAACAAAGCTCCGTTTCTAAAAATTATATGTTCTAATCTTTGCTCACCTTGCATTTCATCTACAAACGGAGTTCTTTGATTAGTAGTGTTCTTTAACTCTCTTTTATAACCTTTTCCTTCGTCAAAATAGTATATACCAGCCGCTTTTAACTGATAGCTCAAAGGTGATCTATTACCTTTAAGGTTGTACATTCTATCTTTTATTTCCCAAGAAGGTTTTTTAGGAGTTGCTACAGGTTTTGGTTTTTCAATAACCACTTCCTGCGTTTCGTTAGTAGCTTTAATTTCTGTTTCAGCTACCTTCTTTGTAGTTTGTTTTTTTGCCATAATAATATAAAATAAAAATTAAAAAAAAAAGATCGGGGCCGAAGCCCCGACCTAATCAATATTACTTCATTAACATGAAGTTGTTAGCACCTTGTACTACTAAACATCTTTCAGATAAGAAGTGAACTTGCATTGCATCAATTGAGTCAGTGATGTTTCCACCTACAGAACCAGTGATGAACGACTTCATTCTACGATCTTCCATCTGAGAAGCTCTATAACGTACGTGTAAGAACGGACGCTTTAAGTTTCTACCTAATGTTTGGTCGTACACTGTAGATACACCAGCAGGAATAATAACCCCTCGGATAGCTTCAGCTTTGTAAGCATCGTTGATAGATCCACGAGTAGCCTTATCGTTTAAGTAACGGAAGTCAGACTTGTAGAAATCGTAAGAACCTCTTCGGAATCCAGAGAATCCTAGGTTTAATGCCATATCTTCAGAGTTGTTGAATACTCCGAAAGAAGTACCACCAGCACCGTAAGAGTTCATTGCAGCTAACATATCGTCCATAGCTAGAGACGTAGCTCTATTTACAAACATCATGTTTTCTTCAATAGCACCCTGCTTGTCAAACTCAGCTAAGATAGCGTCAAACTCAGCTAGGTCAGTAGCAGCGTTAACACCAGTAACACCAGTAGTAACATTACCTCTTCCTTCAATAGCAGAGAATAAACCTTCAGTACCAGTACTATTAGTACCTGTACCAGTTCCGTAGATACCTTCAGACACGTTATCCGCGTTAGCACCTTTCTCAGATCCAATCAAAGCCATCTCTAAGTAATCAGCGAAACGTGAACGAGTGTCACCTTCAGCTTTTAAGTACCAGTAGTATCCGTTTTGTCCGTCTTCACCAGTAACTTCCACCCAACCAATTTGAGCTGCATCAGATCCAGAGATCTCGTAGTAGTCTTTTAAGATAATTGGCTTGTTGTTGAAAGTTTTGAAATCTGGAGCGTTAGCAGAGCTACGACCTGAATCACCTTTCTTAAACTCAGAACCTACAACTAGTATAGTTAAAGCATCTGCAGCTGTAGCGTTGTGAGCAGTTAAGTCTGCAACACCGTAAGGAGTTACGTCTAAAACAGCGTTTGCAACGTCTTCAACTCTAGCTCTAAATACACCACCTGGATTGTTGTGAGCACACAAGATAATGTCACCTGGACGAATACCGTGAGCTGTAGCAGTAAAGTCTGAAGTTCCATCAATGTCGTTTTCAATAGTAATTTGACCACCTGACGCAGTACCTGCGTTTGTAGAAGTCACTTTACCAGTGTAAGACAAGTGTAGACGACCTTGCTCTGACCAAATAACTTGATCAGCAGACATTGGCTCTTCTGCACCAACTTGCTCTAAAAATCCTGAAATTGTTCTTGAACCGAATACTTCGGCCTCACCTTCCATCAAGTCTGGTAAGTATTGTTGTGCCCAACCTTGAGTAGTGCCAGACGTAAAATCGATATAGTTAGTCGATAACGTCTGCTTTTGTGGGGCTGCAACTGTATTAGTTGCTCCTGTAATTGCCATAATTGTTAAATTTTAAGCGTTAATTATTTTTTATTTTTAATCTTAAACTTAAAATCTGAAGAAGAATCTCCACTTAAAACTCTGTACTTAATGCCTCCAACCTCAACTTCTTTATTTGCTTGTCTAGGATTCATGTTAATGTTCTTAGACTTTTCAATAGATTCTTTTAAAGCGTCAGCTTTGCCTTGCTCATAAAAGTGCTTGGCTACAGAGTCAGCGTTCATAGCGGTGTATAATCCTTTGTGATAACCAGCAGCGTCTTCCATAACACCTTCTTTGCTCAAAAACTTTTTGACAAAATTGTTAATGTCACTCTGACTAGTCTTGACCTTATCAGTGTCTTTAACACCAAATCTAAACTTCTTTTCACCTACATTAAATTCAAAACCTTTGAACTCTCCGGAAAATAAGTTGTTTGTTTTGTTGTCAAACACCTCTTTGGCCTGATTAAACTTGCTTTGTCTTTCTTCAGACTCTTTGTTATGTCGATTAAAGAAGTCCATAGCCTTTTGATATTCATTGTTGACTGTTGGGCGAGCTTTAATCTCATCGTAATATTTAGACTTTTGCCCGTCTAAGTAGGCTTTAGCCTCAGCAACTTGCTCTTTTAAGGCTATTTTCTTTTTTCTAATATCTTTAGCTTCATCAATCTCTTCATCGTAGCTAAACGTTTCGTCCATCAAAAACTGTATTTCTTCAGCGTCGAGATGAGGCTTAGTAGCTTTATAGTATTCTCGCAAAGCTGTTAAGTTATCCATTTCAGAATAATCTTTATTTAGCTCAACGTAATCTTCAACTGTACCACCTGTTTCATTCATAAATGAAACTAGCTTGTCTAGGTTTTCAGGAAGCTCTACGCTTGGCTTTTCTTCAGATACAACTTCTTCTTTTACTTCTTCAACAGTTTCTTCTGTTATCTCTTCTAATACTGGGCTTTCTTGTGTTTCACTTTCCGCCTGTACTTCTTCTTGTTGCGGTGCGGTGTCGGTAGCTTCATCGCTTCCAGCCACTCCTGCGTCGTCAGTTGTACTTTCTTCAACATCTTTGGTTTCTTCATTTTTAGTCATATCAACTTTGTAGACATCGTCTTCACCATTGTAGTTAGAAAACTTCTTAGGTTTAACTTTAACTTTGCCTACTGCTTCGTCAACTATCGGTTGTTCTTTTTGAACAACTTCTTCGACTGGGTTTTCATTTTTTTCTTCCATAATATAAAATATAATAATTAAAACTGATTCATATTCAAGCCAGTCCCTAGTTCATCATTACCTGCTGACTCGAATTTTTTACTCGCTGCTTCTTGTCTTTTGTCTTCTATTTCGTTCTTAGACTCAGCTTCTAAAGCTCTTAGCTTCATGTTGTATTGGAACTCTAGCTCCATTAATCTTTCTTTTATTTTAGCTTCTTGCTCTAGGTTTTTAGCTTTAAACTCTGCTTTGGCTTGCTCTAGCTGCATTTGACTTTGAGTGAGCGCTTGCTGCTTTTGCGTTTCGGCTTGAGCTTGAGCTTGCGCTGTTTGCTGTTGAGCTTGCTGTTGAGCTTGTATATTTTGCTGTTGCATTGCTTGCTCTTCTTTAGTCTTCTTCTTTTCTTTTATTTTAAGAAGCTCGTTGGCAAGCTTTACATTTTTAGTGTTTCTAATATCAATAGCGTCAGACAGCTTTATAATCTTCTGAGCTAAAGCCATTTGTATATTGTTTTCTAGCATTTGCTTTTCCTCTTCGTCAGGTGCTAGTTCTATAAATATACCAAAGTCGTATAGATATAGCTCAGACATTTCTTCTAACGTAGCAACATTATGTGTTCCTATTTGTTGCAAGAAAGCATCTCTTGTTGGAGAATACTCAAGTATGTCTGAAACTCTTAAAGATATTTGCTCTGCTACATCGGCTGTTAAATACAAGCCCGCTTGAAGCACGTGTCTTGTAGCTGTATTGCTATTTGCTGCGGCTAGTTTTTGAACACCAACTAAAGCGTGTCTGTCAGGCGTACTACCATCACTAGCTTCGTTTAATCCGGTTACGTCACGAATCATCTGCAAGTAGTAGTTGTAATTACCTATAAGCGTTTGTATTTTGTTCGCACCACCGTTAGTGTTTATTTCTTGTATAGGTATTTTACCTGGGTTTGGATCTCCATCTACATTATATGATCTACCAATAACAGAACCTGTTTGGAAGAACATGTTTAAAGCTTCTTGTGGATTATAGTTTGTTCCGTTACCAAGATCAACTTCAGCTAAACCATCAGCGTCTAAATAAACACCATCAGGCACCATACGTGACATTACTTGTTGTAGCTTTAAGTGTGTAAGCTGTATCATATCTGCAAAACCAGTGATACGGCTGACGATACTTTCAACTCTATCCTGATACATACGAGGAGCAACAATACTATAGTTAAGCTTAACCTTAGTCATATCGCTTTTTGGCCTCATCATGTTTTCAGCCATTTCCCATTTTAAAAGTTTTTCAGATCCTAGTATTTTAGCTCCTTCAAATAAAACTTCTACTTGTCTTGATAGCTTAGCGTAGTCACCCTGCTTATCGGTAGGTGGGTTAAAAGAGTCATCTTTTTCTATAGCTTTTTCTCCGCCTGTTGAGGTTTCTTTCAACTTATAGACTTCGTTCATGTATGTTTTATAGTTGAAATATAGTACGTCAACTATGTTTTGATCTTTACTTCTTCTAGCTCTATTGTATTCGTATTTATGAGAGTCTCCCTTTTGTATGTCTTCTAAATCTTCTTGAGTTAAGTGTGGAAACTCTTTTACTAGTTCGTTGATAGGTATAGACTTTACTTCACCAACATAATATATATCATCAAAATAAGGAGATTCAGTATAAGAGTATACTAACATATCTGGATCAACATACTCTACTCTAACACCGTTAGCTGTATCAAAAGTAGTTTTTACGGCAGCTATACCTAACACAGCTAAATCGTAGTATAATCTTTTTCTTGTAAGCTCGTAATTGTTACCTTGAAGCAAAACGTTTATAGCCTGCTCTTCAGCTAGCTCTGTAGCTTGCTTGTAAGTGAGCTGCATGTGCAACTCTAGCTCTTCCTCTGTCTCTGGTAAAGTTTCTGGATCGTTCTCTCTAAAATCCATGTTAAAGTTTTGCTGAGCTGCAGCGTCAAACTCTTTTGCTTTTAAATCTCTGAGTACGCTTTCCATGTACTCAGTTCTTTTAGCAACGCCGTATGGATCTTGCGAAAATACTTTTATGTCGTAATTTCTTTCAGACATACCGTTAACCACTATGTCTACAAATTTTGGAATTATAGGTACAGGTTTCCAGTCTAAGTTTAAGTAGCTCAAGTCACCATTTATTGACAACTCATCTTTATACTTTTGCACTGACTGCTCACCCCTTGCGTATAGTCTTAATCTATGAAAGTCATTTCTATTAGCGTAAAATCTAGATGCGCTACGCCTATGAGCTCCGTTGTCTGCTCTATCAAACCACTCTGTCTCTATTGCTTTAGCAACATCTAATCCGTAATCGTAGCTTAACTTTTCAACATCAGGTACTACCTGACTTGGAAAATAACTGTTTGCTCCAACCATATTTAATTTTTAATTATTTGAGAGTTAACCCCGTCGTTTTTATATTTAGCAAAGCTTACATCAAGCCTTGTTTTAGTTCTTTGTTGGTTTGGCCTATACAGGTGTTTGTTGCAAGCCATTATAGCTAAACCGCTACTTATACTGGCATCAAACTTGGTTCTTTTGTTTATGTCAAACTTTGCCCAGTCATTAAGCGTGTCGTTAAAATACATTGTTCCGTAACTACCGTCCTGCATTAACCCAACCTTTTCGTTGATATACATTTCAATAGCAGCGGCGTGTGCTTGCTTAATATCCTCGCTAGAGTTTGGTATTCCACCTATTTCTCTTTCTGTTACTGAAAGCTTATTATAAATTTTATCTGGTCTATTCATACTAAACCCTCTGTATCCTCTACGCCTCAGATGATATAGTAGTCTTGGTTTATTATTCTCAGCGAGTAATGGCATGCCGTAGAACACTAACGCCATTAATACGTCTTCAAAAAATATTTCAGCGGTTTGTGGTCTTGCTATATATTCTAAGAAAAAAGTACTCGGTGGAGCATTTTCCATAGAAAACTTTGTTAGTCCATGAAGAGATCCGTTGGATCCTCTACCATCAACAGTACCGCTAATATCGTAACTATCGCAGCCAAAGGCGCCCATGTGCTCGTTTCCAGGATGCTTAATTCCATTTTTTACTATTACATTGTTTTGTAATTTGTAATCAGGCACCCAGCTAACTTTTAATCTTCCGTTAGGATCGTGACTCCAAACAACCTTTGTATCTCTAACTCCGTTCTGCCACTGAAAGTTTCCTACAGATAATACAGCAGAGCTTGTTATACCTTCATTATAATCTATTTGCTCATATATCTTTACAAGATTAAATAGACTATTTTTTGTTTCATCTCTAAACGCATGCTCTTCAGTTCTTGGAAACTGTCGATAAAATTCGTTTAGTGCGTCTTGATCATCTCTTAATCCATCTGCTTCATTCTCCCAATGCGATATAACACCTATATCTATTAGTTCTCCGTGAGGTCCAAGACACTCTCCTCTTGGAGTATCAAATACGGGTCGTCCATACTCATCAATAAAGCCTTCATAGTTCCATTCCATTGGGATAAACAGAGAATATAAACCAGAGCGTGTTTGACCATTTCTATTTCTTTTAGTTACATCACTATCGCTGTACAACTTTTTAAAGTTATCACCACCTTTATCTAAAGCGTTTGACGTTGAACCCATCATACACTTACCTATAATTCTACTACCAAGACGCAAACAAGTCTTTGTTACACGCCAGTTGTTTAGAATATTATCAGGCCTTTCCCACTTGCCGCTTTCATCGTGTACTAGTAGGTTAAGCTTTTCACCGTCGTAGCTGTTATCACCAGTATTCTTCCAATCAATAGTAGTGTCAAGTCCAACCAGCTCTTCCTGCTTTTCGTTCGCAGTAATTTTTCTACGCGTAAACTTACTTGCAGGAACCCTATAAGCAAGCTCACTCTTAGGTCTGTCCATACCATCTTGAATGGGTTTGAAGAAGAAAGGATAGTTAATAGATATTGGTACAACCTTATCGGTAAACATTTTCTTTGCATCAGCTCCACTTTTTGATAGTATTCCATATCTAGCATCACTCGATATTGTAGCTAAGTTAACCGTTTCGGCTGAGCTCATAAACGAAAAACCACTACGTCTGTTTTTTAAATAACACATACCGTAGCATCTACTGTCAGCTTTACAAGCCTCCCAGAATATAAAGAATAATCTATTAGCCTCTCTAAAATCTGGCGCGCCTACATCTATTTTGCTCCATTGTAAATACATGTAATGACTACCTGTTATATACGTAGGCTCATCACCGTTCATAAACCAAAAACCTTCCTCTCTTCGTTTAAACTCTTCGTCTATAAAGTCGTACCACTTGTCTTTTTGCTCTTCAGGATACTCTCTCCAGTCGAATATGTTTTTCAGTTTAGTTAGTTCTTTAGGATATTCTAGTTTTTCCCACTTTCTTTTGTCTGACACGTGCACGTTTTGCGGTTTAGGCGGCAACCCAATTCGCAAACCTTGTATCTCCAGTACCTGTCCAATGCGTCCACTTTTAGAGATAACGACAATATCATTTTCTTTATTGTATCCATACTCCCATTTACGTTTTTTGTTAAGTCGACTTATGGTAGTCTTCTTAACTGGTTCAACTATTTTATATAAGCTTTGTTCGTAACTCATTTCGATCTGCCTTCCGCGAAGCCTTTAAATACTCGTTCTTTCTTTTCTTCTTGTGTCTTTCCTTCCAGAATATTTTCTTCTTCTTGTATACGGTTGAGGATTTCAAATGCATCAAATATAGCTAACTTCTTAGTAGCCGCAGCGTTCTTTAATCTATCAGCAGATACATCATCTTCTGTGTTAGTGATGATCTTTTCTTTAGCAACATTTATCAACTCTTCAACAGCTCTATGCCCAGCTTGGATTATAAGTTTCTTTGTTTCTTTGGTGTCCATATTTAATTGTAATAAATTTATTCATTACTCTATAAAGCCTTTGGCCTTCAACTACAAACTCATATTGTGAAAAAGGAGTGTAACCTACAACCTCACCTGCTTCATGAGTGCCATCACTATATACTATCACACCTTTTGAAGAATCTTCTTTTTCAGAGCTGTAGCCATCTTCACTTACTAGCGGTTGAGCAAAAGAATAACCAGGCATAGCCTGTTTGCCGTTTAAGAATATTTGATCAGCTGTTATTATATATTTGTTTTCCTTGAAGTATGACTTGCTGTTTCTTTCTTTTCCTTGCATATCATACCATCTTCTGAATACGTTGTGGTGGACGATGACTTCGTCGCCTGGTGATATATTGTAATCGCCAATAATAGGGCAAGAGACAACAATAGCTCTACGGTTAATAAACTCATGCTTAGATACGTCTGTGTTTAGTATAAGCTCTTTATCTCCTATAGATTTTACGTTGTTATATCTTTTACCTACTGGCTCTACAACAAAGCAATAAGGGCTTTTCATTAATACTCTAGATTATATTCTATTGATATAGCCATATTCTTGTTGAAGTCTTTCCAAGGTAAAACATCGTTACCTTTTTTAATGTATATAGAATACTTTTCTTCTTCTTCAATAATATCGCAGATAGTATGCCCTCCATAGACGTCTTGGCCTACGGAGTAATGCATAGCATCTATTTTATAGTCTTTACCTATCGTTATCTTTCTTATCAGCTTCGTCTGTATCATTGTATTTAATTTTACCATCAGTAAGACTTATGTTGTCTGTACCGTACTCTTTTTTAAATTCTTCTCGTAATTCATCTACTAGCATCTGCATTTGAAGTACAGCGTGTAAAGCCTCGTGCTTTCTAAGCTCTAAGGCCCCAATATCTGCTTGAGCCATTTGAATGCTCTGCACTGCTTTTTGTAGTCTTTGAAGTTGTTCTTTAGAAATAGTTTCTGGTCTAAGGTCTTTCACCTTAGGAGTTTTCCTCTTTGCCATAATTTTATTTAATTAAATTAATATTACTCGTACACTTGTACGAATCCAATCGTAACGCTAGTTGTAGCGCTATAAGTTATATTCACCTTTCCACTTGAATCATTAAACCCTGCGGGTTTAAAAGGTCCAATAGATGTTATTTGTCCTGTCGCGCAAGACTTAGCTACGTTTGCTTTTGTTAAGGTTCCGTAGCTAGTATCCTCTATATTAGTTGATGATACATCAGCTGTATCTAAATGAGCCTCAACAGTAACTGTAACAGCGCTACCGCTCGCGTTATTTATCAAGATTATTTCTTTTCCCGAGTTAGCGAAATCATCACCTCCCGATGAAGTAGCATGAAACGTTATTTGAGTTCCAGCTTCTATAGATTGTTCTGGTGTTCTTGTAGCCATATTATCTCTCCCAGCTAAATATACATTTAATAGGGCTTAAGTTTATTATCTCGTCAGCAGAAGCTATAGCACCCACGTTGTTAGAGGTTAGTATAATAGAAGTAGAGTCTGGTATGCTGCTTACCGTACCTATAGTCGCGTTAACGTCGTGTATATGTAAGACATCTCCTTTTTGAAAGAAACTTCTTGGATCAGCTGTGCTAACAGTAATGTCGTTAGTGGCATCATCTGAGTGAGCTCCTGCTGTAACTACGTTTGTAGAAAAGTTAAGTGCAAAACTTTGATGACCAACACAAGCAACGTAAACTTTATCGTAACCTACGTTTTGACCGTACTCAACTCTACTTTCTACCACTATAGCTGCCATTTGATCTCCAGAAGCGCCAGCACCCATGCTATATACGTCTAGAAAGTCTAATCTAGCTTTTACAGCTGTATCGTCTATAACAACAGCACCTAAAACGTTATCATAATATCCAGTTCCATTTGCTGTAGCATTAGGCGTTCCTATGGAAGAAGGTGCTGTACCATCAGCGTTAGGCTTAGCGAAAAAGAACTGCATAGCCCCAGCCGTGTGAGTACCTCTTATCATAACGTTAATATCTTTTAATTTAGCTGCGCCTTTTGGAATTTGCATCTCTTGCCAATCAAATAGTACGTCTCCTGCTGCGAAAGCTAAATCAGTTTTGTCAGATTGTATAATTTGCGCTACGTCTGTAAACGCTGGTTTAATTTCTGTTGTAAAAAATTTACTAACTGCCATTTTATTTTTCTTTTACTTGTTCGTTTTTCTTTGAGCTTCCACCGAAGAAGAAGTCTATTATTGTATTTACTTTAGCACTCATAGCGCCAAATATAGTCGATATAAAGCTTATTTCAAATTCACCTAAGTCTATTGACTTTGTAACGAAATAATTAAACATTACAAACGTAATGCCAAAATATGCTACAGTAAATAACGTTGCTAATACTTTTTGAATAATAGCATCGTCTTTATACATCTCTCTAGCAGACTTGCGATCTTCAACTTCTTTTGCAAACGCTTCGCGCTCTGCATCAAGAAGTAGCTTTTTAAGAGCAAGCTTAGCTTCATCGCGCTCTTTGTCTGTAGTAACAACTTTGTCAAGTATGCCTTCTGCATTATCTACTATTTTACCGAATAAACCTCCTACCAAGTTATTTATCATATTACTCGCTTTATAATTTAACTACATACTTACCTTTACTGTCTTGTTTAACAGTAGAGTAATCTTGCACGCTAATTTGAGGATAGTCTTTAGGGTTATCGCCCTCTAGTTTAAATTTAGATTCAAACTCACCTTCTTCTACATAGCCTCCAACTTTGTTATCGTTAGAAACGTATATTCTGTTTTCAACTGGTCCTTCATCTTTTTTTCTTGGAGGATTTTCATCTTCTATTTTAAGTAGCCCAGTTTTAGAACCGTAGCCTTGCATTTTATAGCCCATGTTTTAATCTTTAAATTCCCACGGTAAATCAACATCTCCTTCTTCGTACCACTCGCCTTCGTAAAGTATGTAGCCATCTTTTCTAGGATATGTTACACCGTCAAATGTTAACGTTTCATCGTCATAATCAACTCTTCCAAGTTTAAAGTGTGTCATGTGTTTCATTTCATGTTGCAGCACTCTATTATAATCTTCAGAATCTTTTTCAATATCGTTACTTATATATATCACACCTTCTCTGTGACATTCACCCATCGTGCCTTCAGGTAGATCAGCAAACTCAACTCTTACGCCACTAACCATGTTGTCACTAGTTCCATTGAAGTTAAGCTTCTTGTCTTTGTTACCTCTGTTGCTACCTAATTTAAAAGCCATTATCTGCTTGGGTCTTTAATCATATCATCAATAGCTTTATTGAAAACTTTATCTGTATATGATTTGTTATTGTAGAATACACTTCGATCTGATACTGGCATGTCTTCTTCTCCGAGTAAGATCCTATAGATTCTACTTATTAATTGGCTGCATTTAAACGAAGTTTTAAATACGCTATACTTTATCGTTGTACGATTTCTATGTCGCCAAACTTCTATCCAGCCTTCTTGTCTTAGTTTATCCCAACGCTTCTTATCCCAACTCATGGTATAAGTGCCATCTATAAACTCTTGTCTTGTAAACCGACCTTTGCAATCTAAGTATATTAGTAGCTCAAGCTCGGCATCTGTCAACCCGTAAGTCTTACAAGCCCACTTTCTAGTGAGCCTGTAATACTTAAGAATTTGTAATTCACGTATATCGTGACTAGTTAATCTCAACTATTATTAGTCAAGTGTTATTGAATCTACAGCTGTGATACCAGGAGCATTATTGTCTAGGAAAATATCTCTAAACGTATCTGCTACTACTATCATTTGACCTTGATTTCTTTGATCCATCATAACATCGTGTAAGCATTGAGCGAGAACTTTAAAGTTTCCCGCAGTGTAAGATAATCTTACTATATCAACACCACCAGCTACGTTATCGTTAGTGTTTGGCTCAAAGTAAATATCAGCAGTGTCATTGTCAACCTGAACTAAACCTAAGAAAGAAGAAGCAGGCCATACACAAGCATCACCAGCTTTAACAGGTCCGTTCAATCTTACCACCGCGTCGTTCTCACCTGTAGTAGAGCTTAGCGTAACGCCAAACTCAGGATCAGCGGTAGCTGTAGTTACTGTTATATCTTGAACACCGTCGTAGCTTAACGCGTTAGGGTGTACTACAACAACCTGACCATTACCTGGTTTTGATCTTGCTGAGCCAATACCGTAGTGCGTGCCAAATGACAAGTTAGTGTAGTCAGAACCGTCTAACTCTAAAGTCATGTTACCGTTTACGAATAAATCGTTTCCAGCAACACCGTCTGGAATAGGATCTACTAAATCAGTTGTTAGTCTGTATGTAGTTGCTGATGTAGAAGCCGTAAAGTCTTGATTTCTTGTAGCTCCCTTTGCAAAGTATAAATATTTTTCGTTGTACATAGTAGTAATTTTATAAGCTTATTTCAGCATCGGTTAATACATTCTTTCTGCTAGTTGGGCTAAAGAAAGTTTTAGTTCCACTAACCTCATCTACGTCTGCTAGTACGATAAATCCATCTTTTGGATTAGAAGTAAAAGCATTTGAGCATTGCTCCATAGCTTCCATGCTGTGTCCAGTTTTATGGATTAAGCTTATAGTAGATATGTCAGTGTTGTGCGCTGTTCCTAAATCAGCAAACGTTAAGTCTAGCTCATCGTCTAACTGAATTTTCATAGCACATAGATTTGCTACTGGTAGCATTACAGCTTCACCAGCCGCGTTAGCTCCATCACCTGTTGCAAAGTATACATATTTATTTATCATCGTTTTGTGTATTAAGCGTTAGTTACAGTGACAGTACCAGAGAATCTTCCTCCGTTGTATCCAAGATACTCGTCATTTAATGCATCAGCAACAACCGTCATTGTGTTGCTATTCAATGCGCCTGCGATAGCTCTGCAAGCATCTTTAAAATTACCTGAAAAGTCAAACGTAACAGTATCAATAGCCGCCGTGTTGATTGGAGACTTGAAACTTAGTTTAACCGTGTCTGCGTCTACTAGCTCCATACCTAAAAAGGTTTCAGCTGTAAACATTGATGCGGAGTCAGCTCCTGCCGCTGCGTCGTGGAAATACAACGTAGCCGGGTGATTCCATGCTGGAAAATTAGCCATTTGTTAAATGTTTTTGATTAATAATTATTTGTTTAAGATTTTGTGTTTAAGGATTAAGGCTTGTGGTTTATGTTTAATCTACTAATACAATATCACTTGCCTTGATAACAAAATAAAACTTACCGTCAAACTCTATACCGTGGCCTGCAAATCTATCATACCACACTATATCGTCTTGGTTAATAGCTTCGACAAGATCTCCTGCCGAAACTACTTTACCTTTAAAATACCTTAACTCTTCATCTTTGTTCTCATCTAATATAAGACCGCTAGATGTTTTTTGTTTTTCTTTTATTCGATCTACTACTACGTAATGATTAACTGCCTTCATTTACTCGGATGTTTGAAATTACACAATCAGCAGATATAATAGTAGATACTACGCTTACTGCGTTTTTCAGCGCCGATTTTGTAACCAAAACCGGATCTATGATGCCAGACTTAACCATGTTGATACGTTTACTAGTTATAGCATCTCTACCATAACCTTCGTGATCCACAGAGCCTTTGTCTATAAATATACCAGCATTAGCTAATATAGTGTCAAATGGAGTTCTTATAGCCTTTAAGAATAACTCTTCGCCGACATCGTCGGTCGAAATTTTTTGAGAGGCATTAAGGAGTGCAACGCCGCCCCCTGGCACTATGCCTTCTTTCAACGCAGCCTTTGTAGCATAAATCGCATCCTCGACCCTGTCTTTCTTTTCTTTAAGTTCCACCTTTGAGTTTGCCCCAACACGGATAATTCCAACACTACCCGATAACATAGACAGTCTTTGCTCCAGCTTTTTCTTAATAAAACTATTTTTCTCATCTGCAATTTTTTTATGTAGCTCATCTATTCTTTCACCTATTGATGATTCGTCTGCTTCTACGGTGATAACAGTGTTCTTGTCATCTGTCTCTGCATAATCAACTTGACCAAGATCTTCTGGTGTAATAGCGTCTAGATCATCTCCTAGCTCTTCGTTAAATAGAACAGCGCTAGTTAAAATAGCTAGATCTTCACACGTGTCTCTCTTTGTAGGGCCAAAGCCTGGTGGGTCTACAATGTTTACTTTTATATTACCCTTTACTTTATTCATAAGCAGCGCCGACTTTACTTGTTGAGCTGCAGGCGCTATAATAAGTAAAGATCGGTTTTGTTTAATTACATGCTCTAATACACCTTGTATCTTACGTATGTTAGGTATTTCAGACATACACATCAATACTAAAGGATTATCAAGCTCTGCTTTCTGTTTGTCTGTGTTAGTTACAAAATGTGGAGATGTTAGCCCTGAATCAAACTGAACGCCGTCTACAGTGTCTACGTACGTTTCTTCAGTCTCAGAAGTTTCCATAAGCACAACGCCGTCTTTACCTACAGCTGTGTAAGCCTTTGCTATGATCGTACCAAGCTCTTCGTCATTGTTACAGCTGATCGTGGCTACGTTGATTAGCATGTCATTGTCAACTTCTATCTTTATAGACTCTAAATAATCAAGCACTTTGTCTAAGCCAGACTGCATACCTTGCTTTATTTCTCTAATTGTCGCCTTGTCCATAGAATCATAGACATGTGTAAGTATTGCTTCAGCTAGAACAGTTGCAGTGGTAGTGCCATCACCCGCTTGTTTCACCGTATTGTTTGCTGCTTCTTTAATAAGTGTAGCTCCAATATTCTCGACAGGGTCGAATAACACCACGGACTGCGCTACAGTAACGCCGTCTTTAGTAATTACTGGGTTACCTCGGGCATCTTCGTAAATTACGCACTTACCAGACGCGCCGAGTGTAGATTTTACTGCTTTTGCTAGTTTGTTCACGCCAGATATGACGCGATTTTTAGCTTCATCGCCAAAATTAAGCTCTTTGACGATCTCGCTAGGGAGATTGTATTCCATTTTATTAAATTAAATTAAATTATTGCTTATTTGTTGAAAGTTTTTATAACTTTAGGCCCTTTCGTAGCCTCTATTTTCTTAGTAAAGTGCTCAACACTGCCATCTATAGCTTTTTCTGCACCTTCTAAAGTTTCTCTACGCGTAACATCAGACCATCTTTCTGCATCATCAGGGTGATTTACTTCTGTTTGGTAGTAACCATTAGGTAATTGGGTGATTCGCCAGTTGCTTTTGTTAGCAAGGTGTTCCCATTGGCCCTTGGTTTTGTCGTTAATTTGTGGATTTCCGGTCCACGTGCTTGTTTTGTAATACAAATACGTCATTTTGGTTTATGTATTGGTTAATAATTAGTTTACGGTAATATAGTTACCTGCTAAAAGCAATGTTTATCTGTGGGTGAGTTGCTTTTTCTACCTGATCCGCACTGTGGACACATCTTAGCGCAGCCTGGACAAGGTTTTGCACCTAGCTTGCTTTGATTTTTCTTAAATAAACCAGCACCTCTAGCAGCTCCCATAGCCATACCAGCAGGTCCTAGCGCTAATCTACCTACGTCTTTTAAATTAAACTTGCCATCTCCACCCATGATAGCTCCTTTAGCCATGCCGCCTAAGCCTTTAGTTAGCTTACCCACCATACCTCCTAAAAACTTTGTTGGAGCTGGGTTAGCAGCGTTAGTTTGCCTAACTGTACCGCCTTTATCAGACACGTACTGTAGCGCGCTTGATCCAGGTCTGAAATCGATTTTAGTAGATTTAGTGTCTCTATCGATACCTGGTAATTTTTTACATCTTCTATTTGCCATAATTTTTAAAATTTATTTTTTCTAAACGACATTGTTCTACCTTGTAACATTTTAGTTACAGGTCTTTTCATATTTGTAGCGGCTGGATCAGGTGCTTCAGAAGTTTTTCTTTCTGGCAGCTGGAAGCGTTGTATTGAATTATCACCACCACCCTTGTAGCTTCCAAACTGTCCGAAGTCTTGACCTACAAAATTACCATCAGGGTCTAAATCCATCATCTTATTGCTTTCTCCGCCAGCTCCTCCAACCTTGCCTTGCGTTTGATCAGCATCTTGCATCTTGCTGTAATCCTGTTGAAGATTTACAGCTTGAAGTGTACCTTTTTGATCACCAATACCATACATAGATATAGAATCTGGATTAGCATTAGCAAATTGGCTAACAGTCATGTTGCTGTACTGTACTTCGTTGTCATCTGTCATTCCTACAGGAACCTGTATAGCTTGATTTAAAGATGGTTCTGTGTAGCCCATACCTTGAATCATAGCTTTCCTATTTTTAAATTCTCCCATATAAGCGCTATTGCTATTTGGGTTGAACTGTTTACCTTTCCCAAGCGTAAAACCTGATGATTCACTTCCTTTTAGCTCAGGTGCAAATTTAGCAATAGGTTGACCGTAGTAAGGCTGTCCACTTTCGTTTACTAAAAGACCGTCTTCATTTTTTTGTGCGGTCTGCATTAAAGAACTATAAGGAATCAAGTCTTTAGTTTCAGGGTCAATAACATTAAAATCACCTCGTACACCAGTAGCTGTGCTTATGTCAACTTTTCTTGGCATCTGTAGATTAGCTTTCTGGGTTTTTTTCTCAGTTTCTATTTCCGTCTCTACAGTTTCATCTGGCGTTGTGTTTTTATCATTCCACGCTTCTGCTTCTTTTTTAAAGTTGTCAATGCTGCCGAACTTTGCCTTTTCTTCTTCAGATAAATTATCCCAAGCATCTTCGTATCCAGGACCTTTACCTCTAGTGGTTTTACCTGGTTTAGTACTTGTTGCGGTAGACTTTATTATTTCTGTTAGAGTTCTAACGCCTTTCACTTTGTCGCTACCTACACCTCTGCTTGTTCTTGTAGTTGTAGCTTCATCCACGTTTTTAAGAGCTGACACGCGCTCTTCAACAGCATTGTCAATCATCTTCTGCAGAGGTCCAGTTGTCTTGAACGATCTATTTCTTAATCTTTTATTGTACATACTACTATAGTCACACGCTTGCTAAAAAATAAAAGTGTATTGTATATAGAACTAAAGTGTTGCCCCACCCACCCCCTCCCCCTCTTCTCCCACAAAAGCCGAATCGTTTACCCGCCCCCGCCTTTTCGTTTTCCATTTTGCGATTTTTCTTTTATACGTTACAAATATAATACACTTGCATTTGGATAATACTAATGTAACTAAATTAAATTAAACTATTATGAAATTATTCTTCGAACATCTTTACATCAACTTACAAATTATCGGTACTGAATTAGCTAAACAACAACGAAGATAATACAAAATAAATACAAAGTATATTGGATAATATATATAACTAAAACAAATTAAATAACTAAATTAAATTAAACTATTATGAAATTAACTAAAAACAGATTTACTATCGCTAAATCACTAATCGGTCAAAATGCAATTATAACTTTCACAAACAAAAAAGGTGAAACGTATACTTACGACCACGATGCAGT
>Ga0181413_1000047_pt1 | contig 27989 bp, 35 predicted proteins | sample 36SPOviralmetaG_FD_130111 | JGI IMG/M metagenome (GOLD analysis project Ga0181413, IMG submission 130111) | Marine viral communities from the oligotrophic San Pedro Time Series (SPOT) site, San Pedro Channel, CA, USA - 36 SPOT_SRF_2012-09-28 | ecosystem: Environmental > Aquatic > Marine > Strait... | reverse complement strand
TGAAGGTGATTTACTTGGTAATTATGTATTGATTAACGGTCAGATGGAATGGCGAGATGGTCCAGTCACGGTGGCGGCGAAGCAAGGTGCTGTATTATGTATAGATGAAATAGACTATGGTGCGAACAATCTTGCTTCGTTGCAACGTGTCCTAGAGGGCAAGCCATTTCTTCTTAAAAAGAAAGGTGAGATCGTAGAACCTGCTGAAGGTTTTACAATCTTTGCTACTGCTAATACAAAAGGCAAAGGCTCAGATGATGGTCGTTATATGTACACTAATGTACTAAACGAAGCTTTCTTAGAAAGATTCCCTACAACTGAAGAGCAAGATTGGCCTTCAAGAAAGATTGAGATTAACATTCTCAAAAAAGAATTAGATGGCCAAGATGATGATTTCGCTGAGAAGCTTGTCATTTGGGCTGAAGTTATCCGTAAAACATTTGAACAAGGTGGTTGTGATGAAGTCATATCGACTAGACGATTGGTTCACATATCCAGAACTTTTGGTATATTCTCCGATAAGTTAAAGAGTATTGCTAAGTGTATTGCTCGATTTGACGAGGACACCAAGGCTACTTTCTTAGACTTGTATACCAAAGTTGATTCTGGTGCTGATGCTGACTCACTACTCACAGGTGAAGAAACTCCCGAAACTCCCCAACCTGATGAGAGTGTATCATAACCACCGCCCCTAAAAAGCTTTTAAGGCCTAAAAGCTTTTGTAAAAAGGGAAGAGCAACCCCTTTAAGTGTTGCTCATTTTATTTTGGAGTTGTTTATGTCAATCGAGAGCCGCATTGTAAAGTATCTTTCAAAAACTGATGGATACAATACGCTCACCGCCAACCAAATGCGTTCTAAATTTGGTGTTAAAAACCCATCAGCCATGGTTGATACCTTGAGAAAAAAAGGTTACTCAATTTATAGAAACTCAAAAAAAGTTTCTGGTTCAAGAGTGAGTTTTTACAGGTTGGGCAAACCAACCAAAGAGATCATAGCTGCTGGTGTTATGGCGCTACGTTCACAAGGCATTAATGCTTTTGCCTAAAATAGTTGTTTAATTTTGAATTAGGGCTGATAAATATATTTTATTAGTCCTAATTTTTTTATGGAAATATTATGGAAATTCAAGTTAAAGTAGATGAATTGAAAAAACATAAACTGTTCATTGCAACGCCAATGTATGGTGGTATGGCACATGGTCTTTATATTAAATCATGTTTAGACCTTCAATCGCAAATGAATAAGTATGGGGTAGAAACCAAGTTTTCATTCCTTTTCAATGAGTCGTTAATTACAAGAGCAAGAAATTATTTGGTTGATGAATTTTTAAGATCGGGTTTTACCCATCTATTATTCATTGATTCTGATATACATTATAATCCACAAGATGTATTAGCTTTATTAGCAATGAATAAGGAAGTATCTGGCGGTCCTTATCCTAAAAAATCTATCAATTGGGGTAATATAGCCCATGCAGCTAGAGAACATAAAGATATGGATCCAGGTGAACTTGAGGCTTTAGTTGGGGAATATGTATTCAATGTAGTGAAAGGAACAGATCAATTCCAAGTTACCGAACCATTAAAAGTGATGGAGATTGGTACTGGTTTTATGTTAGTTCAACGTCAAGTATTTGACCAAATGAAAGAAGCATACCCACAAATACACTATAAACCAGATCATGTTGGCCAACAACATTTTGATGGCTCAAGATATATTCACGCTTACTTTGATACTGTTATTGATAGTAAAGGTAGTATTACTGATGGTGGTTCAGACAGGTATTTAAGTGAAGATTATATGTTCTGCCAAATGTGGCGTAAGATAGGTGGTGACATATACTTATGTCCTTGGATGAAAACTCAACACATTGGCACTTACGCTTTCTCCGGTAATATGCCAGCTGTTGCACAGTTTACTGGTAAACTATGACAATAGATTACAAATATAATGAAGATGAATTGATCAATGAATTAAAAGAATACATAGATCAAACATATGGGCAACACTATTCAAAAGATAAATTTCAAGCAACTGAATTTATAATAGATAGTGGCCACGGTGAAGGATTCTGTATTGGTAACATTATGAAATACGCACAAAGGTACGGCAAAAAAGATGGCTATTGCCGACATGACCTTCTAAAAGTGTTACACTATGGAATAATAGCACTACATAATCATGATATAAAACGAGGTGATAATAATGAAGTTAAGTGATAAAACAATCAATGTTCTAAAGAATTATGCGAACATTAATCAAGGTATTTTCTTTAAGAAAGGTAAAGTTCTTAAAACTGTATCTTCTCATAAGAATATATTAGCAGAAGCTAAAATTGGTGAAGATGTACCAACTGATTTTGGTGTTTATGATTTAAACAATTTTCTTTCAGTTGTTTCTTTACATAAAGACGATCCATCATTTGAGTTTGATGATAAGCACGTTATGATTGTTGGTATGAAAGGTCGATCAAAAATTAAGTATCGTTTTTGTGAACCAACAATGATTGTACTACCACCAGAGAAAGACTTTGTAATGCCAGAAGCTGAGATAAACTGCTTAATTACAAATGGAGATTTTGATTGGATTATGAAAGCGAGTTCTGTTTTAAGTTCTCCACACATTGCAATTCAATCTGATGGTATTACAGTTGATGTAATAGCTTTCAATGGTCAAGATGATAGCGCTCATACAGATTCATTACAGATTGATAAAGGTAATGGTAATCAGTATAAGATGGTTTTCAAAACAGAAAACATAAGTAAAATTATGCCAGGAAATTATGAAGTAAGTATATCATCTAAGGGTGTTTCACATTTTAAAAATAAAGACGTACCATTACAGTATTGGATCTCTACTGAAACTGGTAGTAAATATGAGGCGAAAGAATAATGGCTAATTTTGTTAAATTTAAAAATTCATTCAAAGGTAATGTTACTGATGAAATATGGATTAATGTAGATAAAATATATACTTTTTTTGCTACATTGTCAACTGATGCAAATAATGAAATGAAAACAGTTACAACATTATATGCAGGTCAGGAAGGTAATTGGGAAGTAGATGATTCTATTGAAGATGTTTATATAAAAATAGCAAATAGGACAGGTTCTAGAAAATCTATATGATGATTTATTATGTGAGGAGTTCCGATGGAACATTTATTATGGACAGAGAAGTATCGGCCAAAGGCCATAAAGGATTGCATATTACCTGATAGACTTAAAAAACCTTTTCAAGAATATGTAAATCAATCTAATATACCAAACTTATTACTGAGCGGTGGTGCAGGTGTTGGTAAGACAACAGTTGCAAAGGCCATGTGTGATGAGATTGGTTGTGATTCACTCGTAATCAATGGTTCTGATGAATCAGGCATTGATACCTTCCGTGTTAAGATAAAGAACTATGCTTCATCAATGAGTCTAGCTGGTGGTCGTAAGGTCATTATTATAGACGAAGCTGATTATCTTAATCCAAACTCAACTCAACCTGCTTTGCGTAATGCAATAGAAGAATTTGCAGGTAATTGCTCTTTTATATTCACTTGTAATTATAAGAATCGTATTATCGACCCTTTACATTCAAGGTGTGCTGTTGTAGATTTTACATTACGCAACGGCGAGAAAGCCAAAATGGCATCACAATTTATGAAAAGAATTACCAATATACTTGGTGATGAAAAGATTGAATATGATGATAAGGTGATAGTAGAACTTATTAAGAAACATTTTCCAGATTTTCGTAGAGTGATTAATGAGTTACAAAGATATTCAAACTTTGGTAAGATTGATATTGGTATTTTGGCTCAAATTGGTGATGTACCGATAGAAAAAGTTGTGGGCCTCATCCATGAAAAGAACTTTAAAGAGATTAGAAAATGGATCGCTACCAATGATGTTGATTCAAATACTTTGTTTCGTAAACTTTATGACACTCTATATGAAAAGTTAAAGTCACATTCAATACCTAAGGCAGTTCTGATACTTGCAGATTACCAATATAAAGCTGCATTTGTATCTGATCAAGAGATTAATACAGTTGCTTGTTTAACTGAGCTAATGGTAGAGTGTGATTTCAAATGAAAGGTCATTACTTCCCATCTGAATCGTTAATTGGTGGCTGGTACATACCAGAAAATGTTTGTGATAATCTTGTTCAATACTTTAAAGATAATTCACAAAAACATGAATCTACTTTAAGGTACAATGAACATGATTCAGATGGTTTTGCTCGTTTAACTAAAAAAGTAGTGAGAACAAAAAGAACAGATTTAACAATACACCCTAAAAACATTGATTCATGTATAAGTGATTATAGAATATGGTTACAAAAATGTTTGATGGAATATATTAAAAAATATCCAATGGTAAATAATGTTAAAGGGTTTAATATATTTTGTGATTATATATTACAATATTATAAACCTGGTGAGGGATATTTCTTAGATCATTTTGAGAATGACCATAGAGGTATAAATTTAAATAGAGTATTGGTCTTTATGACATACTTAAATGATGTTCCTGATGGTGGTACAAATTTCAAGTATCAAAGATTTACGACTCCTGCTATTAAGGGTTTAACTGTAATATGGCCTGCTTATTTCACTCATGTACATTCAGGTCAAATAACAAAAGAACATGAGAAATATATAATTACAGGTTGGTATACAACAGATGAATAAAACAAGCCCATTTGAATTTGTAAAACAGATACTACAAGGTAAGAAACAACTTATTGTTGATGATATAACAGAGAAAGAATATAAACCTTTCTTAACTAATCGTTCATTAAGCTATCATAAAGATTGTGTTATCTTTGCAAATGAGATGAATCAGAGGCATTTTTTAGATAATAAGATGCAGAATGACTTTTTACTAAATACTGTGAGATCCATGAGGAGACCTTTTTCAAAATGGTTAAAACCAGGAAAAAGTGAAAATTTGGAATGTATAAAGAGATATTATAATTTATCAGACTCAAAAGCTTTAGAAGCATCTCAAATACTCGCCAAAGAACAAATACAAGAATTGAAAGAGCTTACCGATACAGGTGGTAGAAAGAAATAAAAATGGCAGATATAAACAACTTTATAGAAGTTACACTCGGAGAACAAGATGACTTTTTAAAAGTTCGTGAAACGCTTACAAGAATTGGAGTTTCGTCACGAAAAGAAAAAGTATTGTATCAATCTTGTCACATATTACATAAACAAGGTAGGTACTATATTGTACACTTTAAAGAATTATTTGCATTAGATGGTAAACCATCTAATATATCCGAAAATGATATACAAAGAAGAAATGCAATTGCAAAGCTATTAGAAGAATGGGGTTTGTTAAAGATTATAAACCCAGACAGAATTGGTAATAATGTTGCCCCACTACATCAGATAAAAATTATATCCTTCAAGGAGAAGGATGAATGGAATTTAGTTGCGAAGTATAATATTGGCAAGAAGCCAGATGATGTTTCGTGACTAAATAGTATGGTGACGCCGAAAGGGTCACAATTATTTAACTTGCTTATTTAAAGGAGAATTAAAATGGTAGATTTCACTCTCGGACCGCTTGTACACTCAACTTTGGGTTTTGAAAGAGTATTTGATGATGTTGAAAGAATTTTGAACAATAGACCTGCATCATCTTTCCCACCACACAATATATTAAAGGTTAATGATAACAAATATGTTGTCGAATTAGCTGTTGCTGGTTACAACAAAGATGAGATTGATATTACAGTAGAGGATAACTCCCTGATTATCAAAGGTGAGAAACCTGAAAAAGATGTTGAAGGTGTTGAATACTTACACAAAGGTATAGGCACACGTTCATTTACTAAAACCCTTTCTGTAGCTGATACTTTAGAAGTAAAAGGTGCTGAATTTAAAGATGGTATTTTAAGAGTTGGTTTGGAAAATGTTGTACCAGACCATAAAAAACCAAGAAAGGTTGAAATTAAAAACGACCTTAACTTACTTAAACCCGAGCTTTTACAGGAGTCTAAAGAAGCAGCTTAGTTATGGTGAGGTTCACACCTCACCTTTTATTGGAGATATATTATGAAACCGGTGGCACCAACTCAAAATTATAAAATGAGTAAACAGATGAAAGTTTTACTATCTAGTTTACATGGCGAAAAAAGAACTAATTGTAAGAAAATGGTAATTGAAGCAGAAAATTCAAAGGTCGATTTTTCTAAAAAGAAAAAGAAGGAGACCAAAAGTGAGTAACATTTTTATTGGTACTAATTTTCATAGAGATTTTCCCTTTCACTTTGACCAAGATTGGTTAGTTCCTTGTTTTGCGGCTGGCACAGGACCAGATGAACATCACCCACCAAGCAATAAGGGTGAATTTGTAAATGTCACAACTAAGACTAGAAGATACCAAAATACCATTTATGACTTTCGTCATTGGTATTCTAGTGTTTCTGAAGATAAATTCTTAAAAGCTATGGGCACTCAAGCTACAGATTATTATACAATCAATAGCGCTCAAGATGCTGACTATCTTGGTTCAGCTTGTTACAGAAGATTTTTATTAATGGATAAAGATAACGATAATCAAAAACTAAGTACACCTGCAAACTCTGAAAATTATGAAAAATTAACAAGTGATCAAATGAAAGATAATGCTTTAAAATACCTTAAAGAATCTGACATAGTAATTAATCGTGAAGTAGCAATACGACAGACACCCTATCTACTACTCTCAGAATATGGTTCTCCTGAATCACAATATCTTGTTTCTCAATTAAAAGAATATTGGTTCTTATTTAAAGAAGGTATATTAAAAGCAAATCCAAGTTATGCTTCTTCAATGAAATGGTTTACAGAAAGTAAATTCTGTAATTTTGAAGGAGTTTATGTAACAAAAAAACATTTAATGCGACAGTTAGTAACAGAATATTTTTTAGCTATGGAACACGTTTGGGATAATACAAAAGAAGTTTATCCTGATAAAGAAAAAAATTCTTATGATTGCACAGAGCCTTTTCCTTGGAGATATCCTGGTTTCCTAATGGAGAGATTTGTGCCATTTTTTATTCACGCAAATAAACTTAAAAAAACTGAAGTACCACTTGTAGTGTTAGGATAATTATGTTAGATTTTTCAGATGAAGAAAAACTTTTAGATTCAAGATCAGAACTTTTAAATTCTATATCACCTAATTTACAAGGTGATCGTTTAATTAAAAAGAAAAAAATAATAGAAGATTTATTTTACAATTTAAGAGCTGCTTGCCATAATTATATTATTGCAAATATGGTAGAACATGATCTTGATACTGATATAAACAATTGTGTTTATCCGGATTTAAAACATTCTTTTGAGATTTTTCTTTTACAACACGCTGCAAAAATTAAAGATATGTCAAGTGTGACACCAAATGGTGTTATTCGTCCAAAGAAAGAAACCTTATCTGAATTCAATTCTATTCAAAATGCTGTTGGTATGATTTTAGCAGATGCAAATGTTAAAGCTAAAAAATGTAGAGTACCTCTATCAATTAGAATTGTTACATCAGATGATGATCCATCTATTCTTGAAAGACCAAGGTCAAATCATAAATTACATAGTGATTTCTGGACTGGTGCTGTTTGTGATTTTGCAATACTTATACCAGTCTTTGGCTCTCTTGAAACAATAGATGTTGCTTTTGGTGAAGCAATAGGATTTGATGAATCATTTTTACAAGAAGTTACAAACTATTCTGATGGCCGTAAACTTTATAAAAGATTCTCAGAATATAAAACCAGAATGAAACTTGGTAGTATGTTCTTCCAAGATATATTCTGTTTACATGGCACCAGAAGAAGAGGTAGAGGTGCAAGAATCTCTATTGACTTTACTTTACAATCAGATCAATATGAAGATACGATTCTACCATACTATTCAAATAAACATATAGAATCTGATAATCATATCAACTATGAAGAGTGTTTAAGGGTAGGCAGAGATAGTTTTATTATTGAAGATGAATCAATTGCAGAGTTGAGAAAACATAATGACTATGATAAAATTAGTTTGATAAAAGGTGATGCAGCTGCAATTAAAAATCAAACATCAAAATCTTTAAGGTTGATTGATACAAAAACCTTTAAAGATATACTAGAATTTGTGAGGTGATATGAACTGTTGGTTAGAGGATAGAGCAAAAAGATTTAAAAGTTTATTTGACGAAGATCAATTAATAAACCCTTTTATAGCGATAATAAAACCCGATAAGTATGATTTAGCTTGGTTGAAAAAAAGCTCAATGGATTATTTGGCAGCTGTAATTAATTATCCTGAATATCAAGGCGAAGCAGATTTACTTAATGCTTTTGAATTTGCAGCTGAAAAAAATGCAATACCAAATATAACACCAACTGGTATGATATTACCAAAAAGACACTCTTCATTACAATATAATATATTTCTAAGATCATATTATAATCTAGTAATGAATACAAACGTAGGACCTAAATTAAAAAGTTGTCATACACCAGCTCATTTAAGAGTTAAATGGCCTTTAGCTGTAGAAAAAGATTTAGATAGACCAAGACACGCACCAGAGGAGTTGCATTTTGATAGTTGGAGTGGTTATTCATCACATAGTATGACATTCTTATTAGGTATTCTTGGTGATGTTTCTGGTAATCGTGTTCGTTATTTCCAACCAAAAGAAAGTTATGATGAAGATTGGCTGTTGAATAAACCAACACCAGAATTTTTATTAGAACACTATGATGTAATTGATTACACACCAAAATATGGGGAAATTGTAGTCCTAGATACCTGTGTATTACATCAAACTTATAGAGATGCTGGTTGTAAGATTCGATTCTCAATTGATAATTTATTCTTATCAAAAGAAAATTTAGCATGGCCAGAAAACATAGAAAAACATAGAGAAGATGAATTGACAGACCCTAGAGTATTAAGTGAAATTGGAAGTGATTGTCTTTATTTTTGTACAGATACAAATGAACAAAGAAAAGACACTCAAGGCGGTGCCATAGACCCTACTAATTATGAATTTTATAAAAGACCTGTAACCATAACATATAGGATATATGACGAATGAAACTATCAGATAATTTTTCTTTGAAAGAGATGATTAAAAGTCAAACAGCTACAAGAAAAGACATTGATAATGAACCAGGTGAAGAAGAAATTGAAAACTTAAAATTACTTTGTGAAAATGTTTTACAACCAGTAAGAGAAAATTATGGTAAAGCAGTAAGAGTAAATTCAGGATATAGAAGTCCTGAACTTAATTCAGCAATAGGTGGTTCTAAAACATCAGACCATTGTAAAGGATTTGCGGCCGATATAGAAATTAACGGAGTTGCAAATGCTGAATTAGCAGAGTGGATAGAAGCGAATTGTGATTTTAAACAATTAATACTTGAGTTTTACACACCAGGTATTCCAGATTCCGGATGGGTCCATGTGTCGTACAATGAAAATGGTAACGATAAAAAAGTAATGACTGCTATGAAAGAGAATGGTAAAACAGTTTACAAGCTAGGATTAATCGCATAAATTTAAAGGAAAATTATGAGGAAAAGTTTTATATTAGGTATTATTATTGCATTGTTACCTTTTAGTTTTATTACTAATAAAGCAAGTGCAGAATGGATATCAACAGCAAATGTTGGTCTTTTTTCTGAATATAGATTCAGAGGTGTGAAACAAACAGAAGATGCACCAGCTATTCAAGGTGGATTTGATCTATCACATTCAAGTGGAATTTATCTAGGTAATTGGAACTCAAATGTTGAGTTTGGTAATACATCTTTAGAGATGGACTTTTATGCAGGGTATTCTTTTGATATTGGTGATTTGAATATTGACATTGGTGATCTTTATTATTATTATCCCGACAATTCAGGTCAAACTCCAAACATAAATTCAAATGAAGTATATGCAATTGCATCATATGGACCTTTGAGTGGAGGTTACCATTACTTTACAACAGAATGGTTTGGTGTTGGTGATGATAGTGGTTCAACATATATGCAAATCAATATTGATTTACCAATCACCGAAAAATTAACTTTATCAGCACACGCTGGAAGTTCTGATATAGAAGGTGCAGTTGGTTCTAATTATGAAGATTATAGTATTAGTGCTGCTTACGCTATGCAAAATGGATTTGATCTTGGTTTAGATTATATTCAAAATAATGGTAGCGGCTGCACAAGTTCAGCTTGTTCTTCAGGAACTGTTATCAGTATTTCAAAATCATTTTAATAAATGGACCTCATAGGTGATTCTGATGTTTGGCCAACACTTGATTGGAAACACCTATGGGTTTATGATAAACTCATACTCTCTAAAAAATTAGGTCATACTTGTGGCCCAGCTGGCATACCAGTACCAACACATGATGAATATGTAGTTAGACCGATTACTAATTTAGAAAGTATGAGTGTTGGTGCTAGATTACAATGGCTACAACCAGGAGATAATATTGAACCTGGATATTTTTGGTGTGAAAAGTTTATGGGTGAACATATTACAGTAGACTATAATTATGGCAAACAAAAAACAACAGTAAAAGGTTACCCTAGAAAAGGTCGACTTGATAGGTTTGATAAATGGGAACTGATAGATAAGAAAATACCATTTCCAAAAAAGTTAGATGATTTACATGAAAAAGAATGGGTAAACATTGAAATGATTGGAGGCAATATAATCGAAGTCCATTTCAGATACAATGATGATTTTAGAAATCATAATGGCAAAGTTATCTATCCAGTTTGGAAAGATGAAGAGTTGCCACAACCAGAGGGCTCTATATGGTATGATAGTCCTTGTAAAGATAGATTAGGACATTGGGTAATATGACAACTAATATAGAGTGGATGATTAATCATAAAACAGAAATTAATACTATATTGATGCACATTCAGGTTCTTGAATTTGAAATTGAAAAAATGGAATCTGACTTGAGCCCACAAAATAAAGCTGCTATGAGAAATGGTCTTGTATATTTAAAAGACCGAGTTGAAGATTTGAAAGATGATTTATATAAGTTAAAGATGGGAGATATATTATGAGTTTGAACAAGAGAAGATGGCGACCAAATCCAAGGCAAGAATTTGCCAAAAAAATGGCCATAGAGTATAAATTACCAAGAGCAGAAAGATACGATATTGTCAAAAGAGAATTTGATAATAGTGTAGAAGTTATTGGTTATGTACAAGACCCTACAAAAAATATGAATGACTTTAGGGGTCGAGAAATGTTATTTCCAAAAAGATGGGTCACCTTAGGTGTTTTTCAACAAACATCACAGATGCCCGTTTAATGGCTAAACATTATACAAACGTACTTTGTCAAGGCAATTACATACTTTATCGTGGTGTAAATAACGGTAAAAAAGTAAAGACTAAAGTAACATATACACCAAGCCTATTCGTTAAATCTAAAAAAGCTGAAACTGAATACAAAGGTATTCATGGCGAATCTTTAGATGCTATGCGATTTGAATCTATACGAGCTGCAAAAGAATTTCAACGAAAATACAAAGACGTAGATAACTTTGATATTTACGGCATGGATCGTTTTGAATATGCTTACATGGCTGATAACTTTAAAGGTCAAATAGAATGGAATATTGATGATATAAATGTATCAGTTATTGATATAGAAGTTAGTTCACAAGATGGTTTTCCAGACCCATATGAAGCGAGAGCACCAATCACAGCTATTTGTATTCGCCAACTAAATGGTAATTCGGTTGTATTTGGTTGTCGTGACTATGATTGTCCTGAAAACGTAACATACATCAAATGTGAAAATGAATACAAGTTGTGTATGAAATTTGTAGAATATTGGCAGAGTGATTACCCTGATGTTATCTCTGGTTGGAATACAGACTTCTTTGATATACCATATTTGGTGAATCGTTTTCGTACATTGTTTGGTGATGATTTTGCAAAAAAACTTTCCCCTTGGAATAATATATGGGAAAGAAAAGTTGTTCTCAATGGGCGAGAGTTAATATCATATCATTTATCTGGTATCAATTCACTTGATTATATTGAGTTGTATAAATGGTATGCACCAGGTGGTAAATCACAAGAATCATATAAGCTAGATGCAATTGCAAATGTAGAACTTGGTGAGAGAAAACTATCTTATGATGAATATGATAACTTACATAATCTATACCAAGAGAACTATCAAAAATTTATTGATTACAATATCAAAGACGTTGATCTAATCATTAAACTTGAGGGTAAATTAAAGTTAATTGAATTAGCTTTAACCCTTGCATATGATACAAAGACAAACTTTGAAGATGTATTTGCACAAACAAGAATGTGGGATTCTTTGATATACAATCATCTATTACCAAAAAAGATTATTGTGCCACCAAAAAAATTCAAAAAGAAAATATCTGCTTTTGAAGGCGCTTATGTAAAAGAACCTCAAGTTGGTATGCACGATTGGGTGGCATCTTTTGACTTGAACAGTTTGTATCCACATTTACTTATCATGTATAACATTAGTCCAGAAACAATTATCAATGCAGAAAATTATACTGAAGAAATGCAAAGTGTTCTAAAGTCTGAAGTAAATGTAGATTCTTTACTAGATCAAAAAATAGATACAAAAGAATTGAATGGCGTAACACTCACACCAAATGGCCAATTCTTTAGAACAGATGAACAAGGTTTCTTACCAAAGATGATGGAAGAAATGTATGTAAATCGTAAGAAGTTTAAAAACTTAATGATACAGGCTCAAAAAGATTATGAGAAAAATCCTTCAACTGAATTATCACATTTAATATCGAGATATAATAATCTACAACTTGCAAAAAAAGTATCACTAAACTCCGCTTATGGTGCTCTTGGTTCACAATACTTTAGATTCTATGATCTAAGACAGGCACTTGCAGTTACTTTAGCTGGTCAATTATCTATTCGTTGGATAGAAAATAAATTAAACACATACATGAATGATTTACTTAATACAAAGGAAGATTATGTGGTTGCTTCAGATACAGACTCGATTTATCTCAAGCTTGGTAACCTTATTGATAAAGTGTTTAAAGAAAAACCAACAACTGATGAAGCAATCAAATTCATGGACAAGGTCTGTGATGGTAAAATACAATCATTTATTGATAAAAGTTATAAAGAGCTTGCTGATTACGTTCATGCCTACGACCAAAAGATGGTAATGAAAAGAGAAGCTCTTGCAGATAAAGGTCTTTGGACTGCTAAGAAAAGATATGTATTGAATGTTTATGATAATGAAGGCGTTAGATATACAACACCTAAATTAAAAATCATGGGTCTTGAGATGATTAAATCTTCAACGCCTTATGCGATTCGTGAAAAGATGAAAAAACTTACTAGAATTATTGTTACAAAAGGTGAAGATGAAGTCCAAGAATTTATTGCAAAGTTTAAAGAAGAGTTTAAGAGTTTACCGCCAGAGGAAATATCTTTTCCTCGAGGTTGTAATGGTTTGAAAACTTATGAAGATTCTAATTCAATATACAAAAAAGGCACACCAATTCATGTGAGAGGTGCTCTATTATATAATCATCAACTAAAAAAACTAGGGCTTGAAAAGAAATATCCTGCGATTCAATCTGGTGAAAAATTAAAGTTTACATACCTTAAACAACCAAATCCATTAAAAGATAATGTCATATCTTTTCCAACAAGAATACCAAAAGAGTTTGGTCTTGAAAAATATATTGACTTTGACACCCAGTTTCAAAAAGGTTTCATAGAGCCTACAAAATTTATTGTAGAATGTATTGGTTGGGAAATAGAAAAAAGTAATTCATTGGAGAGTTTTTTTGGCTAAGATAGATTACCAAGTTGTGCCTTTGTTTAGTACACCTCTTTTTATAAAACAAAATATATTCATAGAAGAAGAAACAAAAACATTTTTAAAGAATCAAGAATTTGAAAGAATGTTCTCAAACAATGGTGATTATGGTGTAGATAAATACATACTTAATAAACCCGAATGTGCATCATTAAAAGATAAATTAAATGATGCAATGAGAAAGTATGCTTATACAGAACTTAGAGCTAAAGAACATATAGAATTTTATATTACTAATTCATGGGTAGTCAGACATAAACCAAGGGATTGGGCTCAAGATCATATTCATACAAACTGTATTCTTTCTGGTGTTTATTATTTTGATGTGACTGGAGAAAAAGATTGTGGTGAATTTACACTTACAAGAGATTTAAGTAAAGCTGGTGTTTTTCCAACTTCATGTGATGTAGATGTTATGGATTGGAATTTGTTTAATTCAAAAATCTGGTCTATGACACCAAAAAACGGAGATGTATATATGTTCCCATCATCAACTGTTCATAGTGTTAGTAGTAATATGACAAACAATGATAGACACTCACTTGCTTTTAATATTCACGTTAAAGGTAAACTTGGTACAAAAGAATTTGAATTAGATGTAAAATGATACAAGCAATCTTCCCATTTATAACAGCAATAGGATTATCAGCCATTGCAGCTTATTATTCTGTTATAGGTTTAGCACAGATTTTTCCAGGATCATTTTGGCCAATTATTGTAATGGGTGCTGTTTTAGAAATAGCAAAACTTGTAACAGTATCTTGGTTATATAATAACTGGAAAGAAACTATTTTGGCCATGAAAGTATATTTCATCACAGCTATTATACTTGTGATGTTAATCACTTCTATGGGTATATTTGGTTTTCTTTCAAGAGCTCACATAGAATCCAATATAGTAGTTGGTGCAAACTCTGTTCAAATCAAACAAATAGAATTAAGAGAAAATTTAATTAGAGAAAGATTAGTTTATTTGTATAGACAGGCAGGTGATGATCCTGAAAAAGTTGCAAGAACAACAGATAGACAAATTAGAAATGCACAAGCACAATTGGTAGAACTTACAAAAGAAAAATTACCTTTATTAAAAGAAGAGAATATATTGAAAGCTGAAGTTGGACCAATTATGTTTATTGCGGAGTTTTTATATGGTGAAGGTGATCCAAAATTTATAGATAAGGCCGTGAGAGCGGTTATTTTTATAATCATATTTGTTTTTGACCCTCTCGCCGTATTATTACTCATAGCGGCAAATCAATCATACAGAAAATATAAAGGTGAAAAACCTAAAACTGTAATAAAGAAGGCAAACAAAAGGAAAAGGCTTGACTTACCACCTAGTCCTAGTTTAGAATCCTTCTTTATAGATAAAGATAAAATGTTAGTGCCTAAAAATCAAATTACAAAAATGAAGGAAACATAATGAGTTTGTTAGACAGATTAAAAAAGAATACTACAATTAAAGAAGCTTCGATCTTATCGAAATCAAAATTTTTTAAACAGAAAGATATGGTACAAACAGAAGTACCAATGATTAATGTTGCACTTTCCGGTTCACTTGATGGTGGAATTGTTCCAGGTTTAACTATGTTAGCTGGGCCTTCAAAACATTTCAAGAGTGCTTTTGCTTTACTCATGGCATCATCATACTTAAAAAAATATAAAGATGCCGTAGTTATATTTTATGACTCAGAGTTTGGCACACCACAAAAATATTTTGAAACTTTTGACATTGATATGGAAAGAGTGTTACATACACCAGTTACAAATGTTGAAGAACTTAAACATGACATCATGAATCAGTTGAATGATATTACAAGTGATGATAAAGTAATTATTGTTTTAGATTCGATTGGTAATTTAGCATCTAAAAAAGAAATTGATGACTCAATTGAGGGTAGATCAGTTGCAGATATGACAAGAGCTAAAGGTATTAAATCTTTGTTTAGAATGATAACACCACACCTCACAATCAAAGATATACCTTTAGTTGTTGTCAACCACACATATAAAGAGATTGGTATGTTTCCTAAAGATATTGTTGGTGGTGGCACAGGTTCATATTACTCAGCTGATACAATTTGGATTCTAGGTAGACAACAAGAAAAAACTGGAAAAGATGTAACAGGATATCACTTCATTATTAACGTAGAGAAATCTAGATTTGTAAAAGAGAAATCAAAGATACCAGTTACAGTTTCATTTAATGGCGGTATTCAAAAGTATTCAGGTTTACTAGACATTGCAATTGCAGGTCAATTTGTTGCAAAACCATCTCCTGGTTGGTATGCAAAAGTAGATAGAAAAACAGGCGAAATTGGTGAGAAAGTACGCTTTGATGCCACACAAACAGACAAATTCTGGTATGATATATTAAATGACAAGCAGTTTAAAACATTCGTGCAAGAAAAATATCAAATAGGCTATGGGAATATATTAAGTGATGATGCGACTAGAACAGACAATACTGAAGAACTTAGTTTACAATGAAGAATTTACTCGTAAGGTTTTACCATTTATTGAACCAGATTACTTTTCAGAGTCAATAGAAAGAAAAGTATTTCTTGAGATACATGATTTTGTAAATGAATATGAGAAACTTCCAACACATGAAGTTCTTGTAATTAATTTCACAGAAAAGAAAGACCTTACAGAAGATGAAGTTTCAAAGTCAATAGAGCTTCTTCAAGAAATTAAAAAATCAAAAGATGAAAAAGTTGAGTTGAATTGGCTCACAGATCAAACTGAAAAGTTTTGTCAAGACAAAGCCATATACAATGCAATTATGAACTCAGTTTCAATTCTTGATGATAAAAATACAAAAAAATCTAAAGGTGAAATACCAAAACTTCTAAGTGATGCACTTGGTGTTTCCTTTGATTCACATATTGGTCATGATTATATCAATGATTATAATGAACGATATGATTTTTATCACAAGGTTGAAAACAGAGTAAGTTTTGATATTGATATACTCAATAAGATTACAAAAGGTGGTTTACCAATTAAAACATTGAATGTCATTATGGCAGGCACAGGTGTTGGTAAAAGTTTGTTTATGTGTCATATGGCTTCTTCTTGTATATCTCAAGGTGATAATGTTTTGTATATCACTATGGAAATGGCTGAAGAAAAGATTGCAGAAAGAATTGATGCTAACTTATTGAACATCAGTTTAAATGATTTAAGGTCTGTATCAAAAGAAGATTATGAATCTAAATTTAATGTATTAAAAGCAAAGACACAAGGCCAATTAATCATTAAAGAATATCCAACGGCAGCTGCCTCTACTTTACATTTTCGTGCATTGTTAAGTGAGTTAGCATTGAAAAAACAATTTAGACCTGATATAATATTTATTGATTACTTAAACATTTGTACATCATCAAGAATAAAACCAGGTAATAATATTAATTCATATACATTCATAAAAGCTATCGCAGAAGAATTAAGAGGTCTTGCAGTTGAGTATGAATTACCAATTGTGTCAGCAACACAAACAACAAGGTCTGGTTATACTAATTCAGATCCAGGTCTTGAGGATGTTTCAGAATCATTTGGTTTACCTGCAACTGCCGACTTTATGTTTTCTATTGTATCAAATGAAGAACTAGAACAACTGAATCAGATATTGGTGAAACAACAAAAGAATCGTTATGCAGACCCAAGTTATTTCAGAAAGTTTATTGTTGGTGTTGATAGAGCTAAGATGAAGTTATATGATGTAGAACAATCAGGTCAAGATGGTATTCTAGATTCTGGTCAAGATGATGGTCCTGATAAACCTATAAATTCATTTGGTAAGAATGAAAAAAGATTTGGTGATGAATTTGGTGATTTTAAAACATGAAAATAACTAAAGAACAAGCTTTACACGGTGCTAAAGTATTCTCAGATTACTTTGATAAATTTGATGGTATTGCAGATTATATGCGAGATCAAAAACTAAATGCAGTTAATGAAATGTCTTTTGGTTTACCAGGAATGGGACCTGAAATGGATTTATTTGATAACTTTAGTATGCACCCAGAAGATATGAATATTGAAGTTGTAGAAATGAATCAAAATATGTGGGACATTTACATTAAGTTGATTTCATCACATTCAAATATGACAAGTATTCCAGGAAAATCATTACGACTTGGTGTATTAGAAAAGAATACAAACAAGTGGCTTGGTTTTATTCGTATGGGTTCACCAGTAATCAATATGAAACCAAGAAATGAATTACTTAATTGTGTATTTACTCAAGATGAAAAAACAGCCAAGTCTTTTAATCAGACATCTATTATGGGCTTTGTAATTGTGCCATCTCAACCATTTGGTTATAATTATCTTGGTGGTAAATTACTTGCATCTATATGTTGTTCACACCATGTTCGTGAAATGATGAACAAGAAATATCCAGGTATGAATGTATGTTTGTTTGAAACGACCAGTTTATATGGGTCATCAAAGTCTAGTTCACAGTATGATGGCATGAAACCATTTCTCAGATTCAAAGGTCTTACAGACTCTAATTTTTTACCATTGATGCACGGCAAACCATATGAAGATTTAAGAGATTATATGGAAAAAGCTGTTGGTGAACCGATAGTGCCAGAAGATGCCTCATCAAGAAAACTCAAACTATCAACTAAAATACAGGCTCTTATCAAGGCTAGTTTAGATGGTGAAGATTTAAAAAGATATAATAATACAATTAAGAATGCTCTTAATTTGACTGAAAAGAAACGATATTACGCCTCTTCCTATGGTTTCTCCAACTTTGTTGATGTAGTGACTGGTAAGACAGATAAGTTGGTTCCAGATAAGGAGAACCACGATAAACATCATCTGGAGAACGTAATTAAGTGGTGGAAAAAGAAAGCAACAAACAGATATGTGTCGCTTAAAAACAACAAAAGACTTAGAAATGAGTTAGAAGTATGGACAGGTGATAAAGAAATTGACATAATTCGATAGTTGTGTTATCATAAATACATGATAAACAATAAACGAGGATAAAATGGCAGATAAAACATCACTTTTTGAATCATCACAAGCTTGGTTTTCTTCTTACGCTGATGTATTAGGTGTCCAAAAATCAGAGAAACAATTAGATACTGAAAAATACCCCACATGGGATTCTTTTTATTCTGTATTTAAAAAACCCTTTGATGCAGCCTATGATAGGCTTGATGTTGGTATAAAAGGAGCTGTTATAACTAAAAAACAAATGGCAGATTTCTTAAAGGAAAATAATGACTGGTATATATCATCAGTTTTAATTGCTGTTGAATTAATGGAAGAGATACAAACAATATCTCGATACGGTATTAAACCACCAGGTTATCAAAATTTATTTTATTTCCGTGGTGATGAAGGTGTGATGGGTAAATTAGAAAAAATATTTAAAATAGCAAACAAATCTCCGATATATGTCGCTTCAGGTGCAGGCCAACCTTTTGGTGATGTAAATAAATGGAGTCCAGCCGATATATATTTGGCATCAAAAAAAGCTTTTAATACTATTCAAGAAGAGTATAAAATAGCAGAGGATAATAAGGGCACATATACTTTTATTTCTTTAAACAAAATGATGAACACTTTAATAAAAGATGCTGAGATTCTTCCACTCTCTTTAAAGAAAACAGAAAAATCGGCTAAATTAGTGAAAGTCAATTTTGATAGAGAATCAGAGGCAAAAGAACTTGAAAAAATTTCATTTCTAAAGACCTCTGATTGGAAACCTTATGTTAGAAAACCAGTTGGTGAAAAAACTGCAGCTAGAGATATAAGAGTTTTTATTCAAAATATGGATGAGATAAAGTTTAGACATGATCCATCAGCTAAAAGATTTGTAGTTGAGTACATACCAAAAGTTGGTTCTGCTCGTGGGGGTTCAATGTTATTAAGTATTTTTATAAATTTGATGAATCAGATAGATAGTAAAACAGCACAAAATATTAAAAAAGCTTATGATGAGGGTGAGAAATTATATAAAGCAGAGGTAACACCTTTTTTAAAACAAAAAGGTATATTATCTAAAAAAGATTTTGACCGAGAGAGAGGTGCTATAAGCGCTACGAATATTGTTAATAGAGTTATGCCAATATTATCTAAATGGTTTAATAGAAAAGATCCTAAATCCAAAAAACAAATAAACGAATTTACACGGTCAATATTTGCATACATGACCTCAAGATCACCAAACTCAGGAAGGTTTGTAATCGCAAAATGAATTTCACAGAATTTTTAGAAGAAGCCAGACAAGATAAAAATCTTCATTTAGAACATTTAGAAGATAATATCTTGAATCGTGGTGTTACTGGCGCCAGAGAATCAATTAACTTTCTACAATCATTGAGAGATATGCTTGCAGGTAGTTCAACATCAAAAATAAATGTCACAACAAAATGGGATGGTGCCCCAGCTGTTTTTGCAGGTGTCAATCCAAAGAATGGTAAGTTTTTTGTTGGCACTAAATCTGTTTTTAATAAAGCGCCAAAATTAAATTATACAGATAGAGATATAGATAGAAACCATCCAAGTGGTGGTTTAAATGAAAAACTAAAAATAGCCTTGGCATTTTTACCAAAACTTGGTATCAAAGGTGTATTACAAGGTGATATGATGTTTACAAAAGGCGACATAAAAAAAGAACAAATAGATGGGGAGAAATACGTCACGTTTCAACCAAACACCATTGTCTATGCTGTACCTGAAGATTCACCACTCTCTAAAAAAATGCAGGCCGCTCAACTAGGTATTGTTTTTCATACCTCATATTCAGGTAGAAGTTTAGACACAATGAAACCAAGTTTTAATATTGATATTAGTAGATTAAAACCAACAAAAGATGTTTGGTTCCGTGACGCCTCATTTATTAATGCCTCTGGTACAGCGACATTTACAGAGGCAGAAACAAAACAAATAAGTAACATACTCTCACAGGCAGGTAGGACATTTCAAAAAATAAACGCATTAGTATTAAATCGCATATCAGTTAATGATAAGGTACTTGGTGAAATAAAGATATTTAATAATCAAATGGTCAGACAAGGCCAAAAGATTAGAAATACATCAACACATACTGTAAATTTAATTAGATATGTTGAAAGTAAATTAAATAAAGAAATACTTAAAGCTAAGAGAGATGATACTAAGAAGAAAAGACAAAGAGAAAAAAATGAAATGATGAGGCTTTTAAGAGGTTCAGCTAGACAGTTGATTGAGGTATTTAATCTCATGAACTCAATTACTGAAGCAAAAACAATCATCATTCGTAAATTACAAGAGATGCGACAAGTTACAAATACATTTGTCAGAACAGATAATGGATTTAGAATCACCAATCCAGAGGGTTTTGTTGCCGTAGATAAGCTATCTGGTGGTGCATTGAAACTTGTTGATCGACTAGAATTTTCACATCAGAATTTCACGGCTAAGAAACAATGGGACAAGTAAAATGGCATACGACATAGACAAAATATTACATGAGTATGGAGATATTGATTTTGGCTTTACTGCTGTTGATGAAACAGAATACGAAAAAGTTAAAGACGAATTAGAAAAAACTAATTATCAAAAAGATATAACAGTAGAAGCATACAAAGATAGATTAAAAGAGTTAGAAGGATTAATCATGCCTTTCTTAACTAACCTATATAAATCCAGAGAACAGGCTTACATTCATTGGCCTAATCGTGGTAACTTATTAGAAAAACAAATGCAAAGAGTTTTAAAACTAACGAGAGGATAATGAGCAATCCAAGAATCGCAAGAAAACCAGGTCAACCAGCAAAATCTAAAAAGCACTCAGACCTCTACACAGACGAGGATCCGAAAGGAACAATCCACGGGCTCAAATTCGCAAGTAAGTCTGATGCAGAAGCTTCAGTACGAAAGATTAAGTCAAGCGGACGATCCCACGCCCATAAGATTCAAGCAGCGATAGCCATGGAACAAAGAGCCAAGGTGATGGGTAAAGCCGGTGCGGCCGCTGTGTATCGTAGTTTTATTAATGCAATGAAAAAGAAAACAAAGAAAATGAATGAAGCTGCATATAAAGGTAACTTGGGTGTTATGGAGTTAGTAAACTTTCATTCTAAAGCCACACCCGATCAAAAGAAAAAATTAAATTCCCATATTAAAAATAAAAAACATAAAGAATTGCGTGAACTTATACATCATGTCACAGGAGTTAAATTACATAAGAGCGTAAACGAAATGAAAAATTCACCACTAGATACTTGGGCTAATGAAGAACCCGTAAAGTACACAAAACATTTAACAAAAACTTTTGGTCAACCAGATGAACTTACAGATCATAGAGCTGTTTGGTATGCAAAAGATGGCTTTCAAAGAATAGTTGTAAAAGATGAATACATCTTACATGGATCACCTGCACCACACTATGATTTCGTGTATAGTTATGTTGACTTAAAAGTACCACATGATTTAGCTGACCCTTTGGCAAAGAGTAGTGAAAGTATTTTAATTGACTTTCTAAAAAATCAAGTTGGTGCTAGGTGTGGTTCACTTACAGCAAATGCAGTAACACTTAATTATGTTCTTGATGTTGTTGCAAAGAGGGTGAAACCTAGTAAAGATGAATATGAAAAAAGAATAAAAGATATGATTAAGATGAATGAATCTGGTAAAACTTACACTAATGATTGGTGGCCAGATGAAAGTGAAGATGCTAACCCGAAAAATCCATATTATAAAGAGGGTAGTATTGAAGAAGAATACGGAGCTGGAGAAGAAGGCACGGATAAAGTAGTAAAGAACTATAAGAAAATGACACCAGGACAATTGGTTAAATTTAAACAATATATAAAAGGATAGTAACTTAAATTGGAGTAAATAATGCGAAACTTGATTATAGGATGTGCCAGTAATTATGATTGGTCTACACTTCAGTATTGGTGTAATTCGATCAATCAAACTGGATTTGATGGGGATAAAGTCCTTGTTCTAATGAATTGTGATAAAGATACAGTTGTCAAAGTTGAACAAGCTGGATTTAAAATTATAGGCTTTAACAAAGATGATGATGGTAATCTAGTACATGATTCAAAAATGCCACCTCATGTGGAAAGATTCTTGCATATCTATGAGTATCTTAGAAAAGCAGATGATTATGATTATGTTGTTACCACAGATGTAAAAGATGTAATCTTTCAAAAAGATCCATGTAAATGGCTTGAAGAATATGATGCAGGCGATCATGTTGATTTATTTTTCTCATCTGAAAGTATTTTATATAAAAATGAACCATGGGGTGATCAAAATCTTCTTGAAACTTTTGGGCCATATGTTCATAATATTTTCAAAGAAAATGAAATTTATAATGTAGGTGTTTTAGCTGGTCGTGGTTTTGCCATGCGATCCTTAATGATTAATATATTCTCAGCTTGCATGGGTAAACCTATACCAATATGCGATCAATCAACATTCAACTTTATGATTTCACAATCACCTTATACAAACACATCAGAATATTTTGGCTCAGAAGATGGCTGGGCTTGTCAATTAGGTACAACGGCAGATCCAGCTAAAATACAAGATTTTGAACCTTATCTACTTGAACCAAGTCCTATTATGGAAAATGGTTTAGTTAGAACATCAAACGGAAGTAAAGATTTTTGTATCGTACATCAGTATGATAGAGTGCCTGCTTGGCGACATATTTTACAGATGAAATATGCCTCATGAAAAGATCATTTCCATTGAAAATAGCATTGTGTTTATCTGGTCAACCTAGAAGCTTTGCAAAAGGTTTTGAGTATCATAAGAAAAATTTATTAGATCATTATGATGTTGATACCTTTATTCATACTTGGTATTGTGATGATGCAAAAGATTACATAGGCCTTTACGAACCTGTATTATCATTTTTAGAAAAACCTCTTGAAGGTAATTTTGATGAAATGTATAAGAATACTCCTGATGCTATAAATCACCCACCACGTTTTACTGTTTCAATGCTTTATAGCATAGAAAAATCATGTGAATTAAAAGTTAGAAAAGAATTACAATCAAAGAAAAAATATGATTGGGTAATTAAATCTAGGCCTGATTATGCTTTAAATACTCTCATTAATTTTTATGAATTAGATAGTAATAAACTTTATATACCAAATTGTAGAATGGTACCTGAAAAAGATTTTGGTAATGACCAATTTGCATTTAGTTCATCTAATATTATGAACAAAAGAATGACAATATATTCCAATATGAATCATCATTATGACCAAGGTGTGCCAATGATTGGTGAAGATATGATGAAAGCTCAATTACATCAGTATGGTTTACATGGTGAATTTTTAGAGTATGTAAATATGAATAATCCATTTTCTCCAGGTGAGTTCAATGGTACTTGGCACTCTTTAATTCGTGATGATTGTGGTGAATGGAAAAAAAGGTAGTAAAAGAATTTATTGGGCACTCAGGTTGTGAAATATTCCTCGTAAAAGATAAACATGATTTCTTTGTGAGGAAAAATGGAAACGTGGAAAGAAATATTGAAAGATTAATAGGATTATATGAAAAAGGATATAATGTACCAACAATATTTGATTCATCTGAAAGTTATATTGAGATGGAGTATATTCATGGTCTTGATATTGTGGAGTACCTAAAAACTAGAGGTACAAAAAGATTAGGTGATTTTATAATTCAAACAATAGATTCATTTGCTAAAGATGCTATCAAAGTTGATTACGTTAATGTTTATGATAAGAAGCTTGACTTCATAAAATCTACTGTTGATTTACCATTTACTAAAAATGAAATCATAGATAGATTACCAACACACTTGCCAAAGTCCACATATCATGGCGATTTTACCCTAGAAAACTTGATTTTTAATGATGAATCGTTTACAATGATAGATCCAGTTACGATTGAATATGATTCGTATGTATTTGATCTGGCTAAGTTAAGGCAAGATTTAACTTGTAAATGGTTTTTAAGAAACAAAAATATTAAACTAGATGTTAAGTTACAAAATCTAGAAGATCATGTTTTTAAAAAGTTTGGTTTTGCAAAAAACGATTATCTTTTAATCCTTATGTTACTACGAGTTTATTTACATACTGAAATTGGAGATAGTAATAGAGAATTTATATTGAAGGAGATAAAGCGTTTATGGAAATAATTATACCAGCAGCTGGGGCTTCATCCAGATTTCCTAATATGAAACCAAAATTTTTATTGTTCGGTCGATATAATAAAATGATGTTCCATCATGCTATAGAGGACTATCTTGAAAAAGATAATAATATTACAATTGGTATTTTAAAAGAACATGAGATTGCTTATCAAGCTAAAGCATTTATTAAACAACAATATAATGATAGAATAAAAATTGTTGTCTTAGAAAATCCTACAAGAGGCCCAGCTGATACTGTTTTTCAAATATTGGATAAAGCAGAAATAGATGGTGAAGCAGAAATTTTTATAAAAGATTGTGATAGTTTTTTTAGTCATGAACATAGTTCTGGCAATTATGTTTGTGTTTCTAATATAGCAAATCATGAAACACTAAAAAAATTATCCTCTAAGAGTTTTATTGTTTCAAATAATCAAGGCATTATTAATCAAATTATAGAAAAAAAAGTGGTGTCTGATACCTTTTGTGTTGGTGGGTATAAATTTGAATCAGCTAAATCATTTAGAGAAAATTTTAAAGAAATAAATTCACAAGATGAATTATTTGTTTCAGATGTAATACAAAGACCTTTATTTAAAGGTGAGGTGTTTTATGAAAAACAAGTTGAAAATTACCATGATGTAGGTACAGCTGATGATTGGTTTGAATGGAATAATAAACCAGTTATATTTTGTGACATAGATGGCACAATTGTTAAATCACAATCTAGAATTGGTGATAATTCTGTTTGGAGATTAGGAAAACCTCTTGAGAAAAATGTAAAGATACTTTTAGAAATGCAAGAAAAAGGTTCTCATTTTGTTTTTACTACGGCAAGAACTAAAGATATGGAAGGACCAACAAGAGCTACTCTTGATAATTTAGGCTTTACTAATTATGATTTAGTAATTAATTTACCAAATGCAGATAGAGTTTTAATTAATGATTTTCATAATCAAAACCCATACCCTAGAGCAACAGCAATTAATCTGAAAAGAGATAAAGATGATTTAGAAAACTATCTTACACAATTAAAGAGTGGTAAATGAAACCAGATAAAAATTTGTTTATTGTAACTTCAGCTTTAGAACCTACAATCGGTGTAATTAGTAAAGAAGATAGGTTTCAACAAACTGTGGCAGGTTTGAAAAACTTAAAAGAAAAAGTACCAAATGCCTTTATCTTATTTTCTGATGGATCACCAGGTGCTTGTGATGATAATAGTATGAAACAGATTGCTAAGTTTATTGATGGTGCTGTATATTGGTCACATGATGATCAGGTAAGAGAGTTATCTAAAACTGGTAGAAAGAGTGAAGCTGAAATTGCTTTATTACTCAAGACGTTTTTCTTATTAAAACAACATCCAGAATTAAGTAAGTTGATGTATTCTGTAAAAAGAATTTTTAAATATTCAGCTCGATCATTGTTACAGGATAAATTTAATATTAGTGTTTATGACAATGCTAATTTATTTGGTAAATATGTTTTTAAAGAAAGAATACCAACTTGGATGCCTGATAAAAATCTAGTAGATCATTTATTCATTACTAGATTCTTTTCTTTATGTACATCTTTGATGGATGATTATATTAGAACTTTAAATAAAACTTTAAATTCTTGTATAACTCATGGTATAGATACAGAACACGCACATTTTAAAGAGATAGATAAAAAATATGTAGTAGAGCTTAGACGTATTCACGTTGAAGGTATTATGGCTGGAACAGGAAAAACAGAGGAATATTGATATGAATTTATGGAAATACTTTTTAGAAAATGATGGTAATAAAATTACAAGATGGACTCATTACTTTCCGATTTATGAAAAACATTTTGAAAGATTTAAAAATAAACCAGTAAAGATATTAGAGATTGGTGTTTTAAATGGTGGCTCTTTACCAATGTGGCAAAAATATTTTGGCCCACTTTCAAAGATAGTTGCAATAGACATAACACCATCTTGTAAAAACTTTGAGATACCAGGAACAGTTATTCGTATTGGCGATCAATCAGATGAAAAGTTTTTACAAGAATTAGTAGATGAGTTTGGTGAGTTTGATATTATTATAGATGATGGTAGTCACCATGTTAATCATGTAAATAAAACATTTCAATATCTGTACCCTAAAATGTCGAAAAATGGTATTTACTTTGTTGAAGATACACACGCAGCTTATTGGAAAGATACTCATGGTGGTGGTTTAAATGAACCAGAATCAATTATAAATGTATCTAAAAACTTGGTTGATAAACTCAATGCAGATCATACAAAAGGTCAGGTAGAACCAGATGATTTCACCAGATCCACACAATCAATTACATTTTATGATAGTGTAATTGTATTTGAAAGAGGTGAAATACATTGGAAACAACCATTAGAATTTCCTCAAGAAAGAGCTTTAAACTCAGCACCAGATATGGGAGATTTTACCATAAAAACTTAAATGTATAAATAACAGAAATAATTAACTTATTAGCTGCAGAGGCTTATGAAATTTCTAGACTTCATAGATGAAAATCTATCAAAAAAAGAGAAGCACGCCGTTTTATCATTCGGTAGATTAAATCCGATTACAAAAGGGCATGAGAAACTTGTAAATAAAGCAAAACAAATTGCTCGACAAGTTGGTGGTACTCATCATATTGTTCTCTCACATAGTCAAGATAAGAATAAGAATCCACTTTCACCAGCTGATAAGTTAAAACACGCAAAGAGAGCTTTTCCCAATACAAATTTATCTACATCAGATAAACAGAATCCAAATTATTTAAATCAAGCAGCCAAGTTGCATAAGAAAGGTGTAACACACCTACACGTTGTTGCAGGTTCAGACCGTGTACCAGAGTTTTCAAAAACTCTTAAAACTTATAACGGCACACATTCAAAAGCATTATATAATTTTAAAAATATAAAAGTACATTCATCTGGTGAGAGAGATCCAGATAGCCCCAATGTATCAGGTATGTCAGGTACTAAGATGAGAGGTCATGCAGCT
>Ga0181413_1000045_pt1 | contig 28297 bp, 49 predicted proteins | sample 36SPOviralmetaG_FD_130111 | JGI IMG/M metagenome (GOLD analysis project Ga0181413, IMG submission 130111) | Marine viral communities from the oligotrophic San Pedro Time Series (SPOT) site, San Pedro Channel, CA, USA - 36 SPOT_SRF_2012-09-28 | ecosystem: Environmental > Aquatic > Marine > Strait... | reverse complement strand
TCTTTAATGCTGAATGAGGAATATGAGGGCGGCGAAATATGCTTTCGCACCAGTGATAACGCTAATTGCACGCGGCCAAGAATGGGTGAAGCAGTAGCTTTTAGCTCGTTTATTTCGCACCAGGTCAAGCCTGTAACCAAAGGCGACCGTTATGTTGTCGTTTGCTGGTTTACTGGCCCGCCGTTTCGTTAGAAATTAGGTGTAAAGAGCTTAATTAAAGATCTAAGCGCTTCATCGCTTAAATGCCTTAAGTGTTCTGGTATATTTTTTCTATTCATTTTTATAATAATTCTCGATCATAGCTTTTGCTCTGGAATTAGCCTGGTCAGCTAATTCGTGCATAGCATCTATTTGTTTGTTTAGATCATCACGCTCCAGGGGATTGTTTGCACCTGGAAGTTTATCCTCCATATTTTCTATGTGCTCTGCACAAATTTCGCGAAACCTCCTGGCAACCCGCGCAATCTCTAGTTCGTGTTTATTTATTGTCATTTTTTATCCACTTGTCTATATGTTTTGTTTCATTCAAGTATGTTTTGGTTTTGTTTTCCCAATTTTTCTTTTCATCAAATCCCATATCATTGTGCATGTTCAACCAATCAATATCCACTGGATCCTTTCGCCTGTCAATGAAATGCACAATTGCTGCATGTGTAGATCTCCAACGTCTGTCTAAAAATCTGTCTAGTCTTCTAAGTAGTTTCATCATTTTGTTTCTCCAATATTTCTGTTTTTTTATTTTTAAAGGCCTGAATCAATTCATCGTGTTTGTCCTGGTCAATTTTTTTTACCTGGCTAATCGCCGATTGATTTGATAAATAATATCCTTCCAAATTTTTTACAGCTGTAATGTGTTTCATAAATCGCATTATGATTCCAGCAACGTCAGCTGCAAACTTTTCTTGAGAATGATCCTCAGTCATTTACCTTGCTCCTTTTGCATGTCCCACATTTTTAACCAATCAATATCAACTGGAACAGGACAATTTTTCAAAAGCCATTTAATCGTATCGTGCTGACTAATCGCTTTATCTGTAAACGGCCTAGTTTTGTTTTTTACGATCAATGCTTTTTTTAACAAAATAAGTTGTTCATAAGTTTCGTTATCAACGCAGATATTTTTTCTGGTTTCTTTTCGATATTTAGATCTGCTGATCAATGCAATACTCTTTTATCAGATCCAGATTTAAAAGTAACTCCGATCTTATTTCCGTTCATGGCCTCGACTTGTTGCCAGAGCTCAATCTCAGTATCCGTCATTTCTGAGATCTTAATATCTTTGTACGGCTTGTTATGTTTATTGACAAGAAACTTTATAAATATTTCTTTCATTACTGGATATAGCCAGTTCTTTGCATGTTTAGGTTCGCTCATTTTATTTCTCCCTCTACAGCTGCAAAGGATACCTGGATCATTTTTTTGATCAGCTGGCCCGTACGCACACCGTAGTGTTTTTTTAATGCGTTCATCTGTCTTTTAGTATCTGGATCAATTCTAAACTGAACCGTTGTTGTATTTGGTTTTTTAACATTAAAATCAAGTTTCATAATTACTCCGTAAATTAATATAAAATCAATATACTATAAGTTATAAATAGTTGCAAATATTTGTTAAAGTGTTATTATTGTAGTGTGAGTAACAAATTAAATAAGGAGGAAATATGATTGATTGTGAATATGTGATTGATGTCTTGTATACAGATCTTGATTCAAGATACGGTGGTGTTTATAGATTGAGGATTGCAGGTGATCCAGATTGGTCAATGGTGTTTGACAGTCTGAAAGATTGCTATAAAAAGATAGCGTTCTTCTCTAGCAAATATCATATCGGCAGGCCGATTAAGATTACAGAAAATTATATGGAGGCAGCATGAGCGAGATAGTCAAATCAAAGTTCAATAGAGAATATAAGACCATTGACAAGTTCACCTGGTCCCACGGCAAAGACAAAGTTACTGTAAGGATAGATCTTTGCAAACATTGGAACTGGGTAAAGTTTGATGATGGAAACATACACAAGGTTGACCATGCCGAAATTCACATGACCAGATACAAAGATCCGTTGCAAAGAGAAGCTCCATCACCCCTGGCGAGGGATGGCTACAAAAGCGTCTTTATGCCAAGGATTAATCCAAGATCCTTTGTCAAGATGATTAAAGCAGAACTGGATGATCCAAAGAACATAAGAAAATACAAACAATACAAACAGTTTTATAAGGAGGCAGCATGAACAACACGAAAACAAATATAAAAAAATTAAAAAAGGCTAGAAAAAAACTAGATGATGCGATTTTAGGATACTGTGATGGGGATGTTATAAATGAAATGCTAGAGGCATTTGCAATTATAGATAAAGTAATAAAAGAAGAGGAGGCAGCATGATTGAACCAAGAAAACAAGTAAACAATATCTACGGCTATATCAGAGTATCATCTGAGCAGCAGGCCAAAGATGGATCTTCCCTGGACGAACAAAAAAGATCTATTGAAGAGTTTGTGGCCAACAAATACGGCGGCAGGAAAGTCGATCAGTTCTTTACCGACGCTGGCATAAGTGGCATGAAGCCATTGCTTGAAAGGCCAGGATCCAGAGAGCTGACTGATACCATGGACGCTAACGACGTGATAGTAGCAACCAAGCTCGACAGGCTTGCAAGATCCTTTTTAGAAATGGTTAATATGATTCCTACTCTGGAAGAGACTGGGATCACACTTTACTTCTGCGATATGTTTGCAGACATACCAGTGGTTTTGCCCAAGCAAAAAGAACAATCTGGTCTAGCAGCGAAAATGAATATGACCAGAATAGCCAACCAAAACCTAGTGACCAACATGGCGCAGTTCGCTGAGATCGAGAGAGAAATGATTATGTCCAGGCTAAACGGCGGCAAGCTGGTCTATGCAGAAAAAGGCTACTCAATCGGTGGTAAGACTCCCTTTGGCTACAAAAAAGAATACGACGAATCTGGTAGCAGAAGAAGAACTAAATTAGTGCCAATTCCAGAGGAGCAAGCAGTTCTAAAGCATATCTATGCACTAAGAGCTCAAGGCCTAGGTGCCAGGAAGATAGCTACTCAGATCCAAAGTTCACACGCTGGATACGAGGACTTCCCCTATCACAAGGTCCAAAGAATACTCAAAAGAAAATTCCAAGGCCTCCACGAATAGAAAATCCTAGAGATTTAGTTATAATCATGGAATGTATCAAGATATTGACATATTCCAACAAGGCGGTGCAGCTGACAAAGATCTATTAGATCGAACGGTTGAAGGCTACGAGGAAAACGTACCTCTACTCGGCCAAATAGCTGCTGGCTTTACTCCTCCAGGTATGGCCATGGATATTGCGGCAGCTGGCAAATATGGCCGTGATTCTTTTAAAGATTTTTCACAAGGTAATATTGGCAGTGGCTTTGGCAATCTTGGTATTGCCGCTTTATCTGGACTCGCAGCTGTACCCTTAGTTGGTGAGCTGGCCAACCTAGCAAAACAGCCTTTAAAAAAAGGTATTCAAAGTTTACCTAGCAACAATCCTCGATACGAAATAACAAGACACCAGGAAGATCTATATACAGGCAATCCTTTAGGTGATGCAAATAAGATGTATGATCGAGCTGTTCGTTTAGCTCCAGAGTTTAATCAACAAATAGACGATATAGCAAAAAGTTTAAATCTGGAAACTACGCTGCCAGAATTTACTACAAAGATTGATGCAGCTACTGGGCAAAAAATGGGAACCGTAAAAAAAATACCCAGGATGGTAGAAAAGTCCAGAAAAAAATACGACAAAGATGTAACGCAGCTGACAGATCCAATCAGAACTAGAATTGTGGTTAATACACCAGCCGAAGAAGAAGCTGTTGTAGATCTTATGAAAAACCAATACAAACTCTTTGATAAAGGCCGCGACATTAAGCCAGAGGGTTTTGTTGACCGTAAACTAAATATTCAATTTGTTGGATCTAACGGTGAAAAGTTAGTAGCAGAGGTGGGTATTATTACAGCTCCTATGTGGAGAGCCTCAGACGAAGCGCACGTTTTATATGAAGAATTTAGATCTTTATTCCCGAAAGGCATGCCGACAGATTCAAAAGAATTACAAACAATAAGCAGAGACATAAGACTTAAAGGTGAGGCCTTACAAAAAGGCATGGGTGATGTTTTTGGAAACGCAAAAAATCAAATAGATCCAGATTTCTATTTTACAAGCAAAGGAATTACAGGATTACATGGAAGTCCAGCAAAATTTGATAAATTTGACATGAGCAAAGAACCCTTAGATGAATTTGGGTTGCCAAAAGGCCTTGATCGATATGGTCGCGGCCATTACTTCACAACCAGAAATAAAGAAGGAAAAAATACTGTAGCCAACTATGCTGGCGAAGACGGTTTTGTTTATAAGGTTGAGGTACCAAGTGAAAAATTATTAAGAGTTGATGAACCATTAAGCAGGCAACATCCTACTTTGAGAAAAAAACTAAAAGAAATATTGCCAGATGATTTTGTAAAAAAAGATCCTACAGGAAATGATATTGAATTTTTTGTTGAAAATGGTCCAATAGCTAAAAGTTTTGATGATCCAAATGGAGTAAAATTTGCTGCATGGGGATCTCCAAAAAAAGTGCCTTATGGCGGCAAAGTATATGGTGAGATAAACGGCTCTGGAAATATGGTGGTGCCAGACGACAGTATTATAAAAGTTACAAAAAGAAGTTCTAAAAAAGAAGTTAAAAAGTTTGCTAGTGGTGGTTATGTTACAGCTGGTAATTCTGGAAGATCGGCTCCAATGACACCAAATGTTTTTTCAAATGCGTCTTTAGATATTTTTGAGCCGTCGACGAAAAAGTCTGCAACTTGGCTTGGCTCTGCTAGTGTCCAATCAGACTTACCTGGAGATATAAAATATCCCAGATCTCCGTCACCGACTGGTGCTAATACAGCAGGACCATCTTCCCACGCAAAATATAATGTATCAAATTTTTCCATCAACAATAGTTTACAAAAATTTACAAAAAACTACAACCCTAATGATGTAGATATATTCGAGGTAGAATAACACAATGACCGACAGAGAAAAAATAATAAGCGCCATTACTACAATCAATTCAATGCTAACACTTGATTTTATGACAGATCCTGTAAGAGAAGATCTTAACAAAATTAAAACTGAGCTTGAAGAAGTAAGAGATAACTTAAGCTAATGAGTAGCGGTTGGGGACGAGGTACCTGGGGACAAGGAGCCTGGAACGAAGCAATAAGTATTCCTGTCGATGTTGATGTCACAGGGCAGTCCGCAACTGCAAGTCTAGGATCCGCAACTGTTGTTGCAGCAGCTGTAGTTCAGATAACAGGTTTAGCGGTTACTTCCAGCCTAGGATCTACAACAGTATCAGCAAAAGCAAATGTATCCGTTACTGGTCAAGCGGCCACCGCAGCAGTCGGATCTCTAACAATTACAGGTAAAGCTAATGTCATACCGACAGGCCAAGCAGCTACCAGTTCTGTAGGATCTATAGCACCGACAGCTGACGCAAATGTATCTGTAACTACCGTTGGATCTTTATCTACTGCCGTTGGATCTGTTACTACTACCGCAGCTGCAAACGTAACACCAGATGGCCAAGCTGCAACCTCAGCTTTAGGCACACCATTTATTAGTGTCGGCGTTACTTTTGAAGTAACTGGCCAGGCAATAACAAGTGCTAACGGATCTATTGCACCAACGGCCGCAGCTGACGTAAATATATCTGGATTGTCTATCACAACCTCTCCAGGCTTTATTTTAGTCTACGGTGAAATAGATACTGACCAAACCCCTGGATACGGAGAGGTTACAACCTCACAAACCCCTGGCTACTCAGAGGTTGCGACAAGTCAATCTCCAAACTATACTACAATAGATGCTGGTAGAGACGCGGCATGATAACTTAGAGGACATTAAGTATGGCAACCTATGTAAACGATTTAAGATTAAAAGAAATTGGCACTGGTGAATCCAGTGGTACTTGGGGTACGGAAACCAACACCAATTTAGAATTAATCGCAGAAGCATTTAGTTTTGGCACCGAGGCTATAACAACTAATGCTGATACACACACAACAACAATTGCAGACGGATCCACAGATCCAGGCAGATCTTTATATTTAAAATATACAGGAACACTTGACTCAGCTTGTACTATTACTATTGGTCCTAACACCGTTAGTAAAATGTGGTTTATTGAAAACGGCACATCTGGATCTCAAAACATAATTATTTCTCAAGGCAGTGGAGCTAACATCACCATACCCCCAGGGGATGTAAAAGTAGTTTAGTCAGACGGAGCAGGATCTGGAGCAGCAGTCGTTGACGCTTTTGCCAGTCTTAGCGTTGTAGATCTAAAAGTACAAGATGATTTAACCGTAACTGACGATATGACTGTTGGCGGTACTTTAGGTGTTACAGGAGCTATTACAGGTTCAAGCACAATCAATGGCGTAGGTATTCTAGCTGATGCTACAAACTTTACTGACAGTATTTTAATAAGTCAAAATGCAAGTACAGGCACTTTATCTTCCGCATCTCACAACACAGGTTTAGGTGATAGTGTTTTTGCAGCATTAACATCTGGAACACAAAATACAGCTATGGGTAGAGATGTTTTAATAGCTTTAACGTCAGGCGACCATAATACTGGTTTTGGTTCAGCAGCTATGGAATCTATTACAACAGGAAGTTTTAATATAGGTATGGGTAGTTCTGCTTTAGGTTCTACCACTACTGGAGAATCTAACACAGGTATTGGATATGCAGCTTTAGCATCAAACACAACAGCTAGTTTTAATTCTGCATTAGGTGCTTTAACACTTGATGCAATAACAACAGGTTCTAACAATACAGGTATAGGATATGCTGTAATGACTGTTCAAACAACAGTATCTAATAATACTGGTGTTGGATATAAGGCTTTACATGTCAATACATCTGGTACCACTAATGTTGCAGTTGGTAATTCAGCATTATTAGCTAATACTACAGCCTCGCAAAATACTGCGGTAGGAAGTAGTGCCATGGCAGCAAATACGACAGGTGCTAACAATACTGCTTTAGGTCATGCAGCTCTTGACGCTAATACAACTGCATCAAACAATACAGCGATTGGTAAATCTTCTTTAGATGCTAACACCACAGGAGCTGAAAATACCGCAGTTGGTAAATCATCAATGGCTGTTAATACTACTGGTAGTTACAACGTAGCACTTGGTGTAAATGCTCTTGATGCTAATACGACAGCTAGTAGAAACTCAGCTTTAGGTTTTAAATCACTTACAGGCAACACTACAGGTGCTGAAAATACTGCTGTTGGTTATCACTCACTTAGACAACAAACTACTGGTAACAGAAATGTTTCAGTAGGAGATGTGTCAATGGACTCAAACACAACAGGTTCAGATAATGTAGCTGTTGGTCAAGGTGCTTTAACCGCTAATACAACCGCTTCTAACAACACAGGAATTGGTAAATCAGCTTTAGGTGCAAACACTACAGGTGCTTCTAATACAGCAGTAGGTGAATCAGCTTTAGCATCAAACACCACAGCTGGTAATAATGCAGCTTTTGGACAAGATGCACTTACAAAAAATACAGTAGGTCATTCTAATACAGGCATAGGGTTAGCAGCATTAGAAGAAAATACAACTGCTGATGCAAATACAGGTATTGGATTTAAAGCATTAAATAAAAATACCACAGCAGATTACAACACAGCAGTTGGTTATTCAGCTTTAAAAGTAAACACTACAGGTACTCAAAACACTGTAGTAGGTGCACTAGCAGGTGATTCTATTACCACTGGTGGTAACAATACAATTATGGGATTCAATGCTGGTGGACAGTTTGATACAGGTTCAGGTAATACTTGTTTTGGTAAAGAAGCTGGTATGTCAATAGCAGGAACCAATGGTCAAAACAATACTGCTGTTGGGATAAATGCTCTAAGAAGTAGCCATGCTTTCTTTTCTAATACTGCTGTTGGTGAAAATTGTTTAACCGTTTCTACTACTCATGGTGCAACAGCTTATGGTTCAAATACTTGTTCAGCTAATACTACTGGTGAAAATAACAATGGATTTGGTTACTTTACTTTAAACCAAGTAACAACAGGTAGTGATAATGTAGCTTTTGGTACTGTTGCTGGTAGATATATTACTACAGGTACTAAAAATTCTATGTTAGGCATTTCAGCAGGTGGTGCAATAACAACAGGATTTTCTAATAATTGTGTTGGTAGAAGAGCAGGTGTCGCAGTTACAACAGGATTTTCAAATACTTGTATTGGAGATAGTGCAGGTGCCTCAATTACAACTGGTGCAAAAAATATTTGTATAGGTGGAGATGCAGGTGCGTCAGGCACATCTTTGGTAACTGGAACTGATTGTATTTTAATAGGTAGAAATACTAGACCTTCTGCAACAGATGCAGATAACCAAATTGTTATGGGAGACACTGTTACCAGTGCTGGTAATAATAGTTTTACTATTGGAAAAGACTCTACAGATTCAAATATAGCTTTTGGTGCTACTTCAATTACAGCTCCTTCAGATATCAGACTCAAAGAAGATATACAAGATGAAAAAGTAGGCTTAGATTTTATAAACGATTTAAGACCTGTTACTTTCCTTTGGAAAAAAGAAAAAGATATACCTTCAGACATGAAAGCCTATAAAGAAGGCTCAGAAGAAAGAACCATGAATGGTAAATACAATCATGGTTTTATAGCTCAAGAAGTTAAAGAAGTTATTGATAATCATAACTTAAAAGATGGTTTTGATATGTGGTCAGAAGATGAAGCAGATGGAAGGCAAAGGGTTGCACCTAACGCTATTATGTCTGTTATGGTTAAAGCAGTACAAGAACTTTCATCACAAGTAGATGAATTAAAACAAGAAATACAAATTTTAAAAGGAGAATAATATGACTATGGAAGCTAATACAGTAACATCAATTTTATCAGCAGGAAGCGATAGCGTAACATTAATCAATAGTATTAATACAGATGCCTCATCTGAAGATGCAGTTGAAGGAATGAATCAAACTGAGATCAACGAAGTAGTACAGAGAAATGTAGACCATTTGGAAATCATTTTAGAATATGCACCTGTTGACAGTGATGATGAAACTCCAGATGTAAAAGGTGCAGCAGATAGTAAAAAGACTACTCACGTTGCAGCTATTGCAACTGGTAAAGCATACATCGCAGCTAATAGTTAATTTTTTTTGTAAAACAAGGAGACGATAATGGATAAAAAACAATTTTTATTAGGCATGTTACAAATTATTGATGTTGCTACTAAAAGAGGAACTTGGAATGGTGAAGAGTTAGAAGCTGTTGCTATTTTAAGAAAAGACGTGGTTGAGCAACTTAAAGAATTTGCTGACCAAGAAATAACTACTGATCTTGAAGAAGATACAGAAACAAAAGGAGATGATTAATGACAATTCTTAATATATTTTCATGGATAACAACCATAATAGCTATTGCATCATTTGTTGCAGCTGTCACACCAACACCACAGGGAAATTGGTGGTTAAGCAAACTTTATCGCATCATTGATTGGTGTGCGTTAAATGTTCTAAAAGCCAAGGAAAAGCACAATGAGTAGCTGGTGGTCAAATTTTTGGGATAAAGTGACAAACACTGAGCGTGTAAATGTCAGATCAAGAAATAAAAAAGGCCATTATGTTGCAGATGATAAATCGACTCCAGATGTTAATGAGGCTTACACAACAGTAAGAAAAAAAAGAGGTAGGCCTGCAAAGGTATCTATCGACAATAACGAATAATGGCTACAGTAAAAGATGCGCTCAATGCAATAGAGTCTCACGAAAGAGAGTGTAAGGCTTTGTATAAAAGTATTGATAAAAGATTAGAAGACGGATCTAAGCGTTTTGATAAATTAGAAAACATGATATGGGCCGTCTACCCATTTATAGTTGGAGCAGTAATACTAGCGAGGTTTATATAATGCACGAAGGAAGCGGAAGATTTGGCGGAGACATGGATCGTAATGAAGTAGAAATGGATCTAAACAAGTTCATGTCTATGATTCAAGAAATCGGTGAACTCAAAGAAAAAATTAGAGACTTAGAAGACGAAACAAATATAAACCCCTGGCAAAAAGTAATTCACTTAGCTAGAGCAATAGATGCCTGGAGAATATTTCCTAGGATATTTGTTGTGGTTTATATTTATCTTATGTATGAGTCTGTTATTTGGTTTATGAACCTACCAGATCCTAACCTAGAACAATCAGCATTAGTCTCAGTTGTTGTAGGCGCAATGGGTGTTGTCTTTGGAGTTTATTCTGGTAAGTCTGGACAAAGTAAAGGATTTAAAGGCGAAGATAAGTAATGAATCAAGCCATAGGCTTGATCAGCGACGTAGGCCTACCAATCGCAAGCGGTTTGATTATGGGTTATTTTATATTTCTTATAATCAGACAGCTTATGAATAATCTAGTATCTGACATTAAATCTATCCAGGGCATTACAAAAATGCTTATTACTAGAGCCTCAATAATGAACAACGACATTATTAGAATTGATACAGTAGTGTCAAGCGCACTTGACATACCTCCAGATCTTGAACGAATCGCTAGAGCAGAAAACTTTGTTGAAGATGGCAAGATTGATGCTAGACGCGATTGATGGAAATAGTTGATTTAATACAAAAATTCGGTTTTCCGACTGTAATGGTAATTGGCCTGGGATATTTTGTGTTCTATGTTTGGCAAACTATTAACAACACCATAGATCCATCTATAAGTGAAATGAAGAAGACTATTATTAGGTTGACGGACCAGCTACGACTTTTAGACCAAGATATGATACGATTAAAAGAGAAGGTTGATACTGTAACTAAAATCAGACAACAAAAAAAAGATGATACAAAACAAAAAAAGTAAAAAAGAAGAAGCAGAAAAACTTTTTACAATACAAATTCTAGTTGCTATAGGCTTTGTTTTGTTTTTTGGCGTATTTGTGCAAAACATTGCAGCTGACCAGATAGTTCATAAATTTAAGTCACCTTCATTTTCTGGTATCGGAACTTCTAGTCACTATCTTACGATTGAGAACCAAGAGTTTAATCGTAAAATGTCCATAAAAGAAGAAATAAAGGCACTACAAGAGCAAATAGAGCGTGATAAAGAAAACACGACTTTAGCTAGATTTATTCGTAACCTGGAGTCCAGAATCTATGCACAGCTTTCAAGACAGCTAGTAGAAAACCTCTTTGGAGATACAGCCTCTACATCTGGAACTATTGAGCTAGAAGGCAATATAATAACTTACACTAGCGATGGACAATTTATAACTTTAAAAATAACGGATCCCGATGGCAACATTACAGAAATTACCCTTCCTATTGGTTCTTTTACTTTCTAGTTGCGCTATAGTCGATGTTCAAGAAGATACCTTTGCACAAAGGTTTCCAAGTAAAGGATTAACAGAAGCAAGTATTTTTTCTTTACAATCAGAAGAATTAAAAAATATACAAAAACCAGAAGTACAGCCAGTAGTTGCTGTTTATGCAACTGCTTTTACCGATCAAACTGGACAAAGAAAAAGCAACAGCGAGTTTGCTTTATTTAGCACGGCCATAACTCAACAGCCTAGCACTTTACTTATACGGGCATTGAAGCATGCGTCGAACGGTGAGTTTTTTCGTGTAGTTGAACGTGTGGGCCTAGATAACCTAGTAAAAGAAAGACAGCTCATTCGTAGTGCGCGAGAACAGTTTGCTGAAAAAGAAGAAGACAGGAATGTACCACCATTGCTGTTTGCAGGTGTCTTGCTCGAAGGATCTGTGATAAGCTATGATACAAACTTAAAAAGTGGTGGCGCTGGTGCCCGCTTTCTCGGTGTGTCTGGTAGTGCGCAATAACGAGAAGATACCGTAAGCGTTAGTTTGCGGATGGTTTCAGTCGCAACTGGTGAAATTCTTATAGAAGTATTAAGCCAAAAAACCATTTATAGTTACGGAAGATCAAACGATGTCTTCAAATTTTATGAGTCTGGAACGGAGCTTGTAGAGTTAGAAATCGGATCTGCGCGTAACGAGAGCACTACTATTGCTTTGATGAAGTCAATAGAAGCAGCAGTGGTTGAGCTCATTAAGGTCGGCTACGACAGGAGATTTTGGAAGCATGAAGAAACTAAAATTAATAAACCTTGCGATGATGATGATGTTAATTGTATCGCCAGCATACGCGGCTGATAACGAAATATACATAGATCAATCTGGTACCACTGTAAACATAGATTTAGAACAGCTTGGATCTGGCAATATTATAGGAGGACTCTTATCCTCAGCTGGATCCCTAACCCCTTTCGATATGGACGGCAATGCTTTTACGCTTGATATAAATCAAATAGGTAATACTAATAAATTTCTTGGTGATATATACGGCGATAGCGTAACAGGATTTTTTGAGTTTGATGGCGATAGCAATACCTTTACAATACAAGGCGATCCTACAAATACCTTTGGTATTGATAACTCAAATTATAACGTCGATGTGACTGGTAGCACTAACACCTTTACCCTTAACCACGGTACATCTGCACTTGCTGCTACACTAGATCTTGATTGGATAATTAACGGTACTGGGAACCAAGTCACAAGTAATATTAACTATGACGGAGCCACAAATTACATGGACGTGGATGGAAATTCGAACACAATTAACTTTACTGGTTCTGGATATGCAGGTGGCTACTTTTATTTAGATCAAACTGGTAATAATATGACCTTTAACGTACAACAACTGAGTACCCAAGACAATGACTGGCTTAAGATCATATCTATATCCAACAATACAGGCAGTAATACTTCTACTGTTTGTGTCATTCAAAACGACCAAGGCACAAGCACAAGCTGCTGATATAGGCGATATATCTGAGCTTAACGGCCAAGCACAAATCGTTAGAGATCAAACCTATCCAGCAGAGATACAGTTTGCTATTCAGCAAAACGATGAGGCTATAACAAACAACGGCCGCATGGCCATAACTTTTTTAGATGATAGTACGGTCCGACTGACCGAGCACAGTCAGCTCATTGTAGACGAGTATATTTTTGATCCAGATCCTTCTAAGTCTAAAATGGCCCTTACTTTCGGCCTTGGCACAGCTAGGTTTATAACAGGCAATCTAAACCGTATAGATAAGCAAAACATAAAGCTAAAAACACCGACCGCTAATATCGCGATTCGCGGAACAGATTTTTCGGTTACGGTGGACGAATTGGGCAAAAGTCTCATAGTATTACTTCCAGATGCTCTGGGTTTATCAAGCGGTGAGATTGAAGTAATTACTGCTACAGGATCTGTTTTATTAAACAAACCATTTCAGGCAACAACTATTTCGGTTTTTGAAAGCAATCCAAGCAAACCAGTAATATTAGATCTTAGTTTAGAAATGCTTGATAACATGCTTATCGTTACGCCACCAGAAGAAAAAGAACAAATAAGCGATGCACAAGTATCTGCAAAACAAAACAATGTTTTAGATTTTAATGACTTAGATGTAGATTACTTGGCAGAAGATTTTTTAGGTGAAGATCTAACTTTTACAGAGCTAGATATAAACTACCTGGATGTTAATTTTTTAGAAGATATGCTTAATGTTTTAGATGCTTTAGAAGTGCAAGAGGAAGAAGATCAGTTACAGCAAGCCACTAGTATTAAGATTGCTGGTACAGCAATAGGCCAGGACACAGAAACGCAGATTACAACTATTGTTACAGGCCAGGTTGTAAGTTTACGAAGGAATGTTAGCGGCTCTGCTCGTGTTGATATAGACGGCGGCGGATCATATACCGTCATTTTTATACAAGATGGTAAATCAAATGTTGTGAGAGTAAACGGTGGATCTGACTCTACTATAAAAATAACCCAGAGCAATTGATGAAATATTTGATTTTTATATTTTTTATTTTAAATGTTTCAGCTGAACTAGATTTAACAATACCTGAACAACCTGCTGTTTATATACCTCCTAAAGAATTTATTTTAAATTTTGGTGACTACAAAGAGCCTCCAACAAAAAATCAAATGATATTTTTTTGGACTCTTAACGTACTAGATACTTATACAACTTATGAAGGCATGAAAAAATGTCTAACCTGTAAAGAACTTAATCCTCTTTTACCTGATAGACCAGAGTTAAAAGAGTTAATATTACAAAAAGCTATAATTGGTACTTTGATAGCAAGAAATAGTAGTGAAAGTTATATACTCGCTATAAATGTAGGCTTAGGTATAGCAGTTATAAATAATTACAAATATATAAAATGAAAAGACTATTATCACTGTTACTTATAATTTTGATCTTGCCTTTAATATTTCAGTCTACACCAACCGAAATACTAAAACTAAAAATATTTGATGCACTGGTTACAGAACAAGAACCTTCTGGTAACTTTGTTGTTTTAAATATTACAGAAGAAGATGTAGCAAAAGAAGATGGCTGGCCCTTTCCGCGTCAAACTCTCGCACAAATACAAATAGATCTTATTAATGCAGGAGCTATGGGAGTTGGATGGGTAATAGCTTTCCCACAAGAAGACAGAATGGGTGGCGATGAGGTTTTTGCACAAACACTCGGATATGCACCTTCTGTGTTAGCAATGTTTGAAAACGACAATGGTGAATATCCAAAAACTACAGGAACAATAATAAAAGGCAATGACGTAGGTGGTATGCTTACTCCAGGTGTAGTACAAAATATCAACATACTACAAAATAATGCAAATCAAGGTATAGCTACTGCACCAGTTGACATAGACAACCTGGTAAGACGAATACCATTATTATTAAAAACACCAGACGGCTATGTTTCTTCTTTTGGCACAGAAGTTTTAAAAGTATTAACTGAAACCAGAAGCTATATTATTACCACGAATGAAAATGGCATACAAGAAATTGCAGTCAGAGGATTGCCACCAATACCTACAGATAATTTTGGAAGAAAATGGATTAGCTGGGTAAAAACACCAGAAACAAATTTAGAAGAAATGAATGTTGCTGGTAAATTTGTATTTATCGGAATTACCGCCGCAGGAATCCAACCACAAATTGCAACCCCAGTCGGTTTATTAGAACCTCACAAGATTCAAGCAGCATTATCTGAGTCAATTTTGATACAAAACTCTCCACAAATCCCAGATTGGCATTTAGCGGCCGAAATTTTAATTTTTGCAATATTTGTGTCGCTGACGTGGCTTGTAATCAATTATCTCGGTATAACCAAGGGTGTAAGTATGGCTGTAATTTTGTTAAGCACAGCGGCTTTCTCAGAGATTTTTAGCGTCCAAAAAGGTTATTTAATCGATTTTTCATGGACTTTTGTATCACAGTTCATTGCAGGCTCTATTGCCTTCTATCTAAACTTTAGAAAACAGTTCAAATTACGTCAACAAATCAAAAAACAATTTGAACATTATTTGGATCCAAGACAAGTTAAACAGCTCCAGGACAATCCAGATCTATTAAAACTCGGTGGCGAGAAAAAATACTGCACATTTTTATTTACAGATCTTCGTGGTTTTACATCTTTAAGTGAAAAACTGCCACCAGAGGAAGTCACCGACATAATGAATAAAACTTTAACAGTCCAGGTCAACGCCGTGCAAAAACTTGGCGGAATGACGGACAAATTTATCGGGGACGCAGGTATGTTTATATTTGGAGCGCCCTTAGATCTTAAAGATCAAGAAACAAAAGCTGTCCAGGCTGCTATAGATATTCAAAAAGGTATAGCCGAGCTTAACAAAACTTTATCTACTCCAGTCCAGGTAGGAGTAGGATGTCAGTCGGGAGTAGCAGTGATTGGTAATATGGGATCCGATACTCGGTTTGATTATTCGGCAATTGGTGATCCTGTAAACACAGCTGCAAGATTAGAGTCGGCAACCAAAGAAGTTGGTGTAGATATTTTAATTGGGCAAGAAACTGCAAAAAATTGCAAACTTGTGTTAAAGTCTCTAAAACCTATCAAAGTAAAAGGTAAAAAAGACGCGTTACAGATATGGACAATTTAAAAAAATTAAGTATATGGGTTTTTAATTGGTTTTTATCTTTATTTCAAACTAGGTATAAAGTGACAGTGTCATTTAACAAAGAATACGGTGACTCAGATGATCGAACATTTATTACCAAAAAAATTTTAGTGCAAAAAGAAAAACACTTAAAATTTAGGGACGAAGATGATTGTATTATTGAATACAGAAGTGCAGGTGGCCTTAATTACATAATAGAGGAAATTTAATGCAACAAGTGTTTATAGGCATAATATTGTTTTTAGGTTTTACAACCTACTATTTGTTTAATGAAAACAAAACATTAACTGCGAATAATCTTGTATTAGAAGGCGCTATAGCAACGCAAGAGGAAGCCATAACATCACTTCAAAATGATTTTGCGTTACAGACTGAACAAATGAATGAGCTTACTGTTAAAAGCCAAGCCGCACAAAGAGAGTTAAATAGATATACACAGTTTATACAAAATTATCAATTGTCGGCAAAAATACTTGCAGATCCAGAAGAAATGCAAAGGAAAATAAATAATGGAACAAAGAATATTATGGAGGACATCGAGAAAATCAGCGTCACTGTTGATGATCTTGATGATGGCTTGCAGTTGCAGCCTTCTTCCGACTAAACAAATAGAAATAACTGCAAAGCCTATGGACCGAACCATAGTACAACCAGTAATGCCTAGAGAAATAGATCTAAAAGAACCAATGTGGATAGTTGTAACACCAGATAATTGGGAAGAACAATTAGCTTTAATAGAAGAACAAGAAGGTGAAATATTGTTTTTAGCCATGACAATACCAGATTACGAAGTAATGGCTTATAACATGCAAGAGATCAAACGCTACATAACTGAACTTAAAGATGTTGTGGTGTATTATAGAAAAGTAACTACAAAACAGGATAAAGAAGGAGAATAACATGCAAATATCAAAAGAAGGTTTATCGTTAATTAAAAAGTTTGAAGGATGCGAATTAAAAGCATACCACTGCGCCGCAGGAGTTCCTACAATCGGGTATGGATCTACTCATGGTGTATCTATGGATATGGAGATTACTCAAGAAGAAGCTGACGAATTGTTAATGGAAGACGTGGCTAAGTTTGAAGAATCTGTCACCAGAGCAGTAAAAGTACCGCTTTCACAAAATCAATATGACGCAATAGTTTCCTGGACTTTTAATTTAGGCCCATCAAATCTAAGTAGTTCAACAATGCTTCGTGTTCTAAATGAAGGCGAATATGATGAAGTACCTAGCCAAATACGCAGGTGGAATAAAGCTGGTGGCCGCGTGCTTGAAGGACTAATTAGAAGAAGGGATGCGGAAGCCTTACTATTCGAGGGTAAGGAATGGCACGAAGTATAGCGATATGTAATACTACACCTAGGCCTAATACGCTTAGAGCTGAGTTGCATAAAATATCGTCGCTACCTTGTTTCTCAGCTCGATTATGAGTGAAGTATCTTTTAAAGATTTTGATATTTTATCTGAGCAAGACAAGGCTGAGGCTGTTGCCTTATTGCATAGATATGATCAATTAGAAAAACAAGATGGTTGTCAACAAGACTTTATAACTTTTATAAAACACATGTGGCCCGACTTTATTGAAGGATCTCATCATAAAATTATTGCTGAAAAATTTAATAAAATTGCCGATAACAAACTTAAAAGATTAATAGTTTGCCTACCGCCTAGACACTCTAAGTCTGAATTTGCATCAACTTTTTTTCCTGCCTGGATGATGGGCAGACGTGGCAATTTAAAAATTATACAAACAACTCATACAGCTGAACTAGCTGTTAGGTTCGGCCGTAAAGTAAGAAACATAATAGACAGCGAAGATTATCAACATGTTTTTCCAGATCTCCAACTACAAGCAGATAACAAATCAGCTGGCCGTTGGACAAGTAACCAAGAAGGTGAGTTCTTTGCAGCTGGTGTTGGTGGTGCTATTACAGGTCGTGGTGCGGATCTATTGATTATTGATGATCCACATTCAGAACAAGATGCGCTATCTCCGAAAGCATTAGAATCAGCTTACGAGTGGTACACATCTGGTCCAAGACAGCGTTTACAGCCTGGTGGAATTATTGTGATAGTAATGACTAGATGGAGCACAAAAGATCTGGTTGGTAAAGTATTAAATAAACAGGGCGATGAAAATGCTGATCAGTGGGAAGTCGTTGAGTTTCCTGCAATCTTGCCAGATTCTGAAAAACCTTTATGGCCAGAGTTTTGGAAAAAAGAAGAGTTGCTTGGTGTTAAAGCCTCATTACCTATATCTAAATGGAACAGTCAGTGGATGCAAAATCCAACAGCTGAGGAAGGATCTATAGTCAAAAGAGAATGGTGGAATAGATGGGAAGATGCAGATGTACCATCGTATTCTTATGTAATACAAAGTTATGACACTGCTTTTTCTAAAAAAGAAACAGCAGACTATTCAGCTATAACTACCTGGGCAATTTTTAACAGAGGTGATGAACAAAACGATGAAATCATACTTTTAGATGCAAAAAGAGTAAGGTTTGACTTTCCAGAGCTTAAAAAACTTGCTCTTGAAGAATACAGATACTGGGAACCAGATTGCGTTTTGATTGAAGCTAAGGCTTCTGGAACACCGCTTACACATGAGCTTAGACGTATGGGCATACCTGTTACTTCATACTCACCGAGCAGAGGACAGGACAAGGTAGCCAGGATGAATAGTGTTGCACCTATATTTGAGTCTGGAATGGTATGGGCGCCAGAAGATGATTTTGCAGAAGAGGTTATTGAAGAAATGGCATCATTTCCATTCGGTGATTATGACGACTTTTGCGATAGTGCTACAATGGCTTTAATGCGTTTCCGTCAAGGTGGTTTTATATCATTGCAAGAAGACTACCAGGATGAAATTAAGTTACTAAAAAAGAACAGGACGGTTTATTATTAAAACATACGCAACAACTTTTGAGTGGGATGGTATTGAATATTCTGGACCACTAATACATGCAGAAGATTTTACACAAGCTAAAATCATAGCAGAATACCACGGCCTTTTGATTGATGGTGAATTAGAGGCTATTATAGGAACAGAAGTGGAGCTGAAAGCAGATCCACGAAACAGGGTGTTACATTAATTATGGCTATAGATAAATTAGGAACAAACGAAGATCCAGATATAAAAGTCCAGGGATCTTCTGTAGAAATCGTACCAGATACTACAAGAGACGAACAAATTGCAGCAGCAGCACAAATTTTGGTTGATGATGAAGAAATACTTTTAGATCAAGAAATACAACAAGAGTTAGCACCACAAATGAGTTTTGATGCTAATTTAGTAGACTTTATAGATGAAATCACACTTGATAAAATAGCAAGCGATTTACTTAGCTCAATTAGAGGCGATAAACAATCAAGATCTGAATGGGAAAAAACATACACAGATGGACTTAAATACTTAGGTATGAAGTTTGATGAAACAAGATCACAACCTTTTGAGGGATCCTCTGGTGTGGTGCATCCAATTTTAGCAGAAGCTGTAACTCAGTTCCAGGCACAAGCATATAAAGAAATGTTACCAGCCAAAGGGCCAGTAAAAACAGAAATTGTTGGTGCTCGTACTATTGAGACTGAAAACCAAGCTGAACGTGTCCAAGAGTTTATGAATTATTACATAATGAATAAAATGGATGAATATGATCCAGAGCTTGATCAAATGCTTTTTTACCTACCACTAGCTGGTTCTTGTTTTAAGAAAGTTTATTTTGATTTTGTTTTAAATAGAGCTGTATCTAAATTTATAGCTCCAGAAGATCTTATTGTTCCTTATGAAGCAGCTGACATGAGTTCAGCTGAAAGAATTACACATTCTATAACTATGTCTGCGAATGAAATTAAAAAACAGCAAGTATCTGGGTTTTATGCAAATGTCGACATAGGATCTGGCGGCATATCAGAAGATATGAATGACATAGATGAAGCAATAGATGAAATACAAGGCATATCACCCTCTTATAAAGAAAACAGAAACAGAACCGTTTATGAAGTACACACTGTTTTAGACATAGAAGGCTTTGAGGATATTGATCAAGAAGGAATGTCAACTGGCCTTAAATTACCATATATAGTAACTATTGAAGAAGACTCAGAGCAGGTTTTATCTATAAGAAGAAACTATGTAGAAACCGATCCATTTAAAAATAAAATTAATTATTTTGTGCAGTATAAATTTTTACCTGGACTTGGTTTTTATGGCTTAGGTTTATCACACATGATCGGCGGACTTTCAAAAGCATCAACATCTATATTAAGACAGCTTATTGATGCTGGTACTCTTGCTAATTTACCAGCTGGTTTTAAAGCAAGAGGCATGAGGATCCGAGACGAGGATGATCCATTACAACCAGGTGAATTTAGGGATATAGACACTACGGGTGGATCTCTTAGAGAAAATTTAATACCGCTACCAATAAAAGAGCCAAGCAATGTTTTAATGCAATTACTCGGTATTTTAGTAGATTCTGGTAAGCGTTTTGCTGCTATAGCAGACATGAATGTCGGTGACATGAATCAAGCTATGCCAGTAGGAACAACTGTCGCTTTACTTGAGCGTGGCACTAAAGTAATGAGTGCTATTCATAAAAGATTACATTACGCACAAAGAATAGAGTTTGGATTGCTTGCAAAAGTATTTAGTGAGTATTTACCTCCTGTTTATACTTATCAAGTTGGCTCTGGACCAGGTGAAGTAAAACAACAAGACTTTGACGATAGAGTAGACATAATACCAATTTCAGATCCTAATATTTTTTCACAAAGCCAAAGAGTGACCTTAGCTCAAGAACTTTTACAGATGGTTCAGTCAAATCCAGAAATACATGGTCCTTTAGGTATATATGAGGCTTACAGAAGAATGTATGCAGCTCTTGGTGTAGATAATGTTGATGCTTTGTTACAACCACCGCCAGATAATACGCCGAAACCACAAGATGCAGGTTTAGAAAATGCTGGTTTATTAATGGGACAACCTGCCCAGGCTTTTCCAGAACAAAATCATCAAGCGCATTTAGATACGCACAAAAGTTTATTTTTAACTACTATTGTCAAAGAAAGTCCGCAGGTGCAAGCGCTTATAATTTCTCACTGTATGCAACATTTGCAATTTATGGCCATGCAACAAGCACAAGAACAAATGCCACCAGAAATACAACAACAAATACAACAAATTCAAGGACAAATGCAACAAGTTTCCCCAGAGGAAGCGCAACAAATCCAACAACAAATACAAATGATTACAGAACAATTTAGTGCTCAGATTATGGCTCAATTAGCTAACGAGTTCTTGCAATCCATTGGTATGGGATCTGGTGAGGATCCATTAGTGGATATAAGAAACCGTGAATTAGATCTTAAAGATAAAGAACTTAATATGGAATCTGAGCAGTTTGTAGCCAAACAAGGTCAAAGACAACAAGAAAAAATGATGGACGGACAATTGCAACAAGAAAGGATAAATGTGCAAAAAGAAATAGCAGATGATAAACTTGGAGTTGCTTTAGATAGACTTAAACAAAATGCTGATTTAAAGTTATTTGAATTAGAAAATAAAATTCGAGGAATATTATGACAACATCTTACAAATTAGAAGCACAAAAAAAATTAAAAGCTGAAAAAAAACAGCTGCGTGAGCAAGAAGCCATGCAGTTAAAACAGAAACAAGAGGCAGAAGATAAAGCACACCAAGAAAATATGGCTAGAATCGAAAAGAAAATAGCAATGATTAATGGTGAAGTGCCAGTAGAAGAAAAACAAGTTGTTAAAAAAACAACAACAAAGAAAAAATCTACAGTAAAAAAATCAGTTGCAAAGAAAAAAACAACAACTAAAAAAGCAACCAAGAAAAAAACTAAATAGATTATGGATGAAATAGCTGTTTTAGACAGTATCAAAAAATCAATCTCCCAAAGAGAACAACAGATACAAGAAACTTTGATGTCTGGTGGACTAAAAGATATTGAACATTATAAATATTTGCAAGGAGAGCTCAGTGCTTTATACTATATTGCAAACGAAATAAGTGACATGGGAAAAAATATATGACGAATATTAAAGAAAATAACGTAATGGCTAAAAAGGTAGCAGAAGCATACGTTGAACCAGACTCAGTGGTTTTAGATCCAGAAAAATTAGATCAATCAATTTTAGATCGTATGCCGCAACCAACTGGCTGGAGAATGTTAGTGCTACCATACGCAGGAAAAGCCAAAACAGAAGGCGGCATTATTCTTACAAAACAAACAACAGACAGAGAGGCTTTGTCAACAGTTGTAGCTTATGTGGTTAAAAAAGGACCTTTAGCTTATAACAACAAAGAAAGATACGGAGATTCACCCTGGTGTGAAGAAAAGCAATGGGTTTTAATCGGACGCTACTCTGGTTCGAGATTTAAACTTGAGGACGGTGCAGAGGTTCGCATTATCAACGATGATGAAGTGATTGCCACCATACTTAATCCAGATGATATAGTGAGCTTATGACGATACAAGAACAAAATCAAATTCAACCAGAGGTTGAGGATATTGAGGTAGAAGTTACTGAATCACAAGAGGTTTCTAATGAGGCTTCAAGCGACGACGAACTAGAAAATTACACTAAAGGTGTATCAAAAAGAATAAACAAACTAAATGAGAGAAAAAGAGCTGCCGAAGAAAAAGCAGCTGCACTAGAGGCTGCTTTACAGCAAAGAGAACAAGAAGTGCATGCTTATTACAACCAAGCAGTTCAATCTCAAAATAGTTTATTAGCAAAAGAAGAAGAAACCATTAATTTAAAAGAGCGTGAAGCTAATGAGTTGTATAAAAAAGCTCATGGTGCAGGCGATGCTGAACTTATGTCAAAAGCTGACAGTTTAAAAAATGAAGTTTCTATTCAAAAAGAAAAAGTAAGAATTGCAAAACAGAGATCTGAACAGACTTACGCTCAGTCACAGCAAAATTACTATCAACAACCTGTGCAAGAACAACAGGCCCAGGTACAACCAACGCAAGAGGCTTTAGAGTGGAAGTCAAAAAATAATTGGTTTGGTGAAGAACCAGAGGCTACACAATACGCTCAATATACCCATGTAAATTTGGTTAATGAGGGTTTTGAGCCAGATTCAAATGAATATTATAACGAGTTAAATAATAGAGTTTATAAAGTTTATCCAGATCTTAGATCTGATAATGCTGAACAAAGTGAGGGCAGGCCCGCTGTGCAAAGAGTCGCCTCCACTTCCCCAGGAAGTCGGCAAAAAACACAAGGCAAAAAGAACGGTGTGCAATTTTCAAAAAATGAAGTTGACAGACTCCGTGGACTAAAGCCACATGGCATGACAGAAGATGCCTGGCTAAAATCCGTTGCTAAAGAAAAACAACGCATTGCATCTAGGGAGGCAAAATGACAACTGAAAAAGAAATAACACAAACCAGAAATTCTCGTGAGTCCGAGCAGCACGCTAAAAATACTCGTAGACAACCATGGCGACCAGTAAGAAAACTAGAAACACCTCCACCACCAGAAGGATACGAATATCGTTGGATAAGAGAATCCATGCTTGGTCAAGAGGATAAAGCTAACGTAAGTAGAAGAATTAGAGAGGGATGGGAACTCGTAAGAGGAACTGATCTCCCTAGTGAATTTTCTTACCCTACAGCTGACGAAGGAAGACATGCTGGTCTTGTTTATAGTGAAGGCTTGCTATTAGCAAAAATACCTACCGAAACCAAAGAAGAACGTAATGCTTATTACGAAGATCAAACCCGTCTTAAAAAAGAGGCTTTAGACAATAATATGTTTACAGAATCTAGGAGAGACGGCAGGTACGTTAAGTATGATGCAGATAGAAAGTCTAATGTTACTTTTGGAAAAAAGTAATTAAAATAGGAGAATATAAAAATGGCTAATAAAGATAGCGCATTTGGATGTAAACCTGTTCGTATGATGAGCGGAGCACCCTATTCTGGTGGACAATCCAGATATAGAATTGCTAGTGGAGCAACAACACCAATATTCCAAGGCGACTTGGTAACACAGCTAACTGGCGGTGTAATTGGTAGACATGCAGCTTCTGGTACTGTTCCAATTGTCGGAGTGTTTAACGGTGTTCAATACACTGATCCAACATCTGGCGAACAAGTGTTTAAAAACTATTATCCTGGAAGCATCGCTGCTTCTGATATAATAGCAAGCGTCGTTGATGATCCCAACGTAGTTTTTGAAATTCAAGGAGACGCAGCAATGCCTGTGGCCGACTTGTTTGGAAACTTTGAAATCGTTGATGGTTCACCAGTTGGCGATACCTCGTCTGGGATTTCTAACACTGAAATTGCTGTGAGCACTGGTAATACCACTGCTACATTGCCTTTAAAAGCGTTAGACATATCACAGGATCCAGAAAACGATGATGTTTCATCATCAAATACTAACGTACTTTGTGTCATACAGAATCATATCTGTGGACAAAAAAGTGCTGGTTTAGCATAAGGAGGCTAAAATAAAATGGCAATTTCAAGAGCACAATTAGCGAAAGAGCTAGAGCCTGGTCTAAACGCACTTTTTGGGATGTCCTATGATTCCTACGAGAGAGAATATGAAGATATTTTCGTTATCGAGGATTCAAATAGAGCATTTGAAGAAGAGGTTTTAGTAACTGGATTCGGTTCCGCACCACTTAAGTCTGAGGGACAAGGGGTTCAATTTGATAACGCATCTGAAAGTTACAGTGCACGTTATACGCATGATACGATTGCGTTAGCGTTTGCTTTAACAGAAGAAGCAGTCGAAGACAACCTTTACGATTCTTTAGGTAAAAGATACGTTAAAGCATTAGCAAAATCTATGGCTAACACCAAAGAGGTTAAAGGCGCTGATGTTTTAAACAATGCTTTCTCATCTAGCTTCACAGGAGGCGATGGAGTATCACTTATTAACACTGCCCACACACTATCTGGTGGTGGAACAGCTGCGAACAGAGCTACTACTATGGCTGACTTAAATGAGGCTTCATTAGAAGACGCATTGATTGATATTTCAACTTTCACGGATGATAGAGGTTTAACTATTTCTGTCCAAGCTGACAAACTTGTGGTACCACCACAATTAGTGTTTGTAGCTGACAGAATCTTAAACTCTCAGCAAAGATCTGGTACAGCTGATAATGACATTAACGCTATTAAAAACACTGGGGTTTTACCTGGTGGCTATAGCGTCAACCATTATCTTACTGATCCAGATGCTTTCTTCATCCTTACATCTGTAAATAGTGCAGGCGAAGGTCTAAAAATGTTCCAAAGATCTCCAATGGAGACTTCAATGGAACCAGACTTTTCTACTGGCAATATCAGATATAAAGCGAGAGAGAGATATTCATTCGGTTTCTCTGATTGGAGAGGAATCTACGGATCTCAAGGTGCATAAATGAACGATTAGAAATACCGTTTATTACTCAAGTATTTCAAACAAAGGGCCTCAAAAGGGCCCTTTTTTTTGCCTAAAATAAATCAATATATTATGTGTAAATAGTTGCAATTAGTTGCATATTTTAGTATATTAGTTATGTGGGAATTGAAATTAAAAACAAAAACGGAGGCAAGAATGGCTAATTATGTAGTAAGTAGTAATGACATTATTGATGCAGCATGCACCAATGATGGCAAGGTTTGTGAGAAATGTGGTGGTGACGCAGCTGGAGGTAACAACAAAATCCAGTTCTGTTATGACAAAGTTCTTTGCGAACCATGTGGTGAGATCTTCATGGAAGAAAAAAAACAAGATCTTTTAAAAATGATAAAAGAAGGGGGGTTAGATTAAGTGAAATTAATAACTAAAGAAATTATGAATAAGCTCAAAAGAGCTGGAGCAAGACCTGTGCCTGTTACTATGACAGGTAATGATATAAAACCGTGGTTAAAATTATTTAATCCAGTGGGAGCTCAGACTTGGTTGATAGCAGCGATCGCAGAAGATGGAGACACTATGTATGGCCTTTGTGATCTTGGCTTTGGTTGCCCAGAGCTGGGTTATGTAAGTTTAAATGAAATAGAAAATCTTGATTTACCTTTTGGTTTGAAGATTGAAAGAGATACTTGGTGGGAGCCAGAAAAGACTTTAGAAGAATATTACAACGATGCAAGGGAGGCAGCATAATGGAATATAAATCAAGTGACGATGTGATAAAAGACTTAATGCCAAAGGTTATTAAGATGGTAAGACAAACAGCATACGTTGATCCAAATGATCCAAGAGTAACTGACGCAGATGCTCTTGGGATAATTGTGGCCAAGTATTTGAAATGGGATGGTGCAGACATTATGGAAACAATGCACTCAGCTCTGGAAGATGCCAACTTCCATGATCTTAATGAAAGATTATTAAAAACATACGAAGACTGGGAGAATGAAGAGGATCCTAGTGAACTTGATTGGAATAACACAGCCAGTCCTGCACATTATTAAAAGGAGTAATAAAAAATGGAAAAAGTAAAAGTAAAAGTAAAAAACAAACCAAACCATTTAAAAGCAGTTGCTTTTCTAGGCAAATATTCACAGCACAAAGGTTTGCTTGATGAGACTATAAAAATGTTAGATTTCTTAAATAAATTAGATAAGGACAATAATGATACCAATAAATAGAATATTTGTTGACATGGACGGAGTCTTAGCTGACTTCGTCCAGGGCGTTCAAGGTCCAAAGTATTTGAATGGCCCTTTAACTGACAACTTGTATGACGACAATAAGATTGCACTTAGTAATAAAGGCCTATTCAAAGATCTACCGCCTATGACTGATATGCAAGATCTGATTGACGGCATTAAAGATACTGGTATTTACTGGGAGATTCTTACCTGTACTGGTGAGCTGAATAGAAAAAAAGTAGCACAAGACAAAACCACTTGGATCAGAGAACATGTAGATCCAGGAGTCGTTATCACCTGTACATTCAAAGGTGAGCAAAAAGCAGCCTATGCTAAACCTGGTTCTATACTCATAGACGATAGGCCTAGAAATATTAAAGCCTGGACCAATGCAGGTGGTATAGGTATTCTTCACATCAATGCAGCTGACACTATTGCGCAGCTGCAAGATCTAATAAACTAGGTTCCTAGTTGCACAAATAACAGCCAAAAGGTATTATCGATACTGTACTTATGAATGTTGCGGACATGGTGTTCGCAATGGCACATTAAAAGGAGGCTGTTTATGACTACGCATTTTACCTCTGGCGTCACCAACGTCAGTTCAACTGGGTCCGAAGGACTCGTAAAGCAACCGAGCAAGCACAAGTATCACGATTACTTTAATGATTTTGATACTTACCTAGCTTCGGATTGGACTATTACAACAACTGAGGATGGCACAGGATCCGCAACTGAGGCATTAGCTGACGGCGATGGTGGTTTACTATTAGTAACCAACGCAGCTGGAGACAATGACCATGACTTTTTCCAACTTGTAAAAGAAGGCTTTAAATATGAAGCTGGAAAACAACTAGGATTTTACTCCAGGTTTAAAACAAACGACGCTACTCAATCTGATATTGTTTGCGGTTTACAAATAACCGACACAACACCATTAGATGTTTCAGACGGTGTTTTCTTTATTAAAAGTGACGGATCTACAACTATTTCTTTTGTAGTAGAAAAAAATGGTACGCAATCTACTTTAGATCTACCAAATGCTGTTGCAGATGATACTTTTATGACTGTTGGTTATTTATATAATCCTAAAGATCAAAAGTTTCACGTTTATCAAAACAATGTATTAGCTGGCACAGTAGTGAACACTAATGCACCAGATGATGAAGAATTAACAGTTAGCTTTGGTATTCAAAATGGAGCAGCAGCTGCAAAGACTATGACAATAGACTATGTGCACGCTCTAAAAGAACGTACTAGCTCAACTGAACTTTAAGGAGTAAAACATGGCTGACGCAGTAACTTCACAAACCATTCAAGATGGTGAGAAAACCGCGATTTTAAAATTTACCAATGTGTCTGACGGCACTGGTGAGTCGGCTGTAAAAAAAGTAGATGTCTCTGCGCTTACTAAAAATAGCGCAGGGCAAACTTGTACTTCTGTATCGGTAGCAAGAATATATTGGGCAACAGTTGGAATGAGCGTCAAATTAGAGTTTGATGCGTCCACCAATGTCCTGCTTCTTGGTTTGCCTGCTGATAGTACGGGTGATGAATATTAC
>Ga0181413_1000044_pt1 | contig 28471 bp, 23 predicted proteins | sample 36SPOviralmetaG_FD_130111 | JGI IMG/M metagenome (GOLD analysis project Ga0181413, IMG submission 130111) | Marine viral communities from the oligotrophic San Pedro Time Series (SPOT) site, San Pedro Channel, CA, USA - 36 SPOT_SRF_2012-09-28 | ecosystem: Environmental > Aquatic > Marine > Strait... | reverse complement strand
CTGGTACTGGGGACTGGCCAATGACGACTATACGAACATATCGTTGGCCGTCGGCGGGGAATCAGGTGGCAACGACCCTGACCTGGCTTTCACTTTCACCACGACGTCGGAGCTGCACTGTAACAAAGTTTTCGCTGCCTTGGGTGGCAACGCCGATTCTGCGACCAGACTTGAAACCCCGAGAAAAATTAACGGCGTCGACTTCGACGGCACACAGGATATCACCATCGAGACAGGTAGCGCTGATAAAGCAACACGACTTGAGACACCTAGAAAAATTAACGGGGTGGATTTCGACGGTACATCTGACATCACCATCGATACAGGTATTCAAGGGATAACGAAACCTAACGGAGGCAATGACGTATGTGTACAGCCGGGGAAATTAGGTGTGGGGATAGGGTCACCTGGTTACAAGCTCGACGTCGAAAGTCTTGACTTCACTGTTGCGAGATTTAAACAAAGGGACTCTGGAGAAGGTGCTGGCATAAAGCTTGAAAACGGGGATGGCTACACCTGGAATGTGGCAACTGACACTGACGGTAAGTTCGGTATCTACAGAGATGGTGAATCGTTTAGCGATTTTTCAATCAAGGATGGTAATCTCGGTGTCGGTATTTCGAGTCCTGCTAGTAAATTACACGTTGATCAAGGTTTGATTTTAAAATCTGCTACCGCAACTGCTGCCACAGGTTACAACCATATTTTAAATGGTCCTATACCTGGTGAAACAACTGGTGGTGCACAGCATTTTATTAATGGTACAGGTAGAACAGATGATGGCGGTGTAAGTACATATACTATCCGAAATGATCATGGTCCCTTAAGATTAGGTCATTCTTCATACACTACTGAAATAGTCAACGGTTCTGCTACAGATTTTAGTTCGACAAACTTAAGAGCAACAACAGCAAGATTAGGTCACGACGGCATTCTCACCATCGATTCAAGAACTACTACACATGGTTTTGAAACAGTCGCTTTACAGACAACTATTGATGGTAGGACTATAAGCCAAGAAGGTCCTGGTACATATGGAGGTGAAAACAGGAATACCTTAGTATTACAACCTTCCGGGGGTTATGTTGGTTTTGGAACAGATGCCCCATCTCAAAATTTCCATTTCAATAATGGCAGGATGTTATTGACTGATACTAAAGGTGATTTCACTGGTTTACACACATCAACTGCATCTACATCAAGGGCACAATTTGTATTGAATTCACATTACTCAGATATTGTAATAGCTTCACAGCAAATCAACGGTAATGGTCATGGTAGTTCTTTATCATTTGCAACTATCAATCCAAGTGATGATAATGACTATAGAAAATTTGTGATAGGTATGGGTAACTGGGACGTAAACACACGACATAAGTTAACATTTGGATATGTAGATGGTGCATATCCAAATCCTCATAGTTATCAAGGTGCCACAACCGCCTATAATGATGTTAACACAATGATGCTTGACGGACTCAATAGAAAAGTTGGTATAGGAACCAATTTTCCAGATGCTAAATTGTCAATTATTAATGGCGGTGTTCGTATTCATCAAAATGTCAGTCATCAATGGGCTAATGGTGCTGTAACTGTACAATATCAAGGTGGTCTACTACTTACAGAACCATATGATAATTTAGAAGGCGGTGGTGCTTCGAGATACTGGCAAATAGGTAGAATGATAAACAATCAAAATTTACATTTTACTGGTGGTGGAAGATATTCTGTTTATATGAAACCAACAACAAGTAACACAAGTGTAAACTTCACAGGACAGCATAGGTCATTTGTTGAAGGAGTACCTAGTGCTTCAGCTGAAAATTATGAAGGTTTAATTGTATCAGCCAACAAAAACAAATATATTCGAATGAATGATGGAATAGCTGTTGGAAAAGATGCTATCACAGTAAATGAAGCATTGCCATACGTTTCAATAACAAGATCTGAAAAGGATAAGAGCTGTTTTGGTGTCATATCTGCGTCAGAAGATCCAGATCAAAGAAAAGAAGATTTTGGTAATATCACATGCTGCATGGAAAAAGAAACTGGTGATACTCGTATATATATTAATTCAGTAGGAGAAGGAGGCGTATGGGTAATAAATAAAGCTAACTTAGAATCAGGTGATTACATTACAACATCATCTGTTCCAGGATACGGTATGAAGCAAGAATCTGAATTTTTGGCTAATTATACAGTTGCAAAAATAACCATGGATTGTGATTTTAATCCAAAACAAGTAATAAAACAACAAATTCTCAAAAAGAAAATAAGTGTAACGCATTGGATAAAAAATAATGGAAGAGAAATATCAAAAGAAGAGTATGATATGATTAAAGACGATGATCAATGTGTAGTTAAACAAGATTTTAAAAAGACAACAGATGATGAAGGCAATGAGGTAGAAGTAGTCCATTATATAAAAGTTGAAGAATGTGATTTAACAGAAGATCCTATGGATGATACTTATACAACTGAAATTCGTGAAGATTTAAAGAATGTTTTGGATGAAAATGGTGAAATTCAATGGACAGATGATGAAACTGGTGAAATGGAATCAGAGTATAATATAAGATATTTAGATGCCGATGGAAAAGAAACGACAAAAGGTAATCATGTACATATAGCTGCATTTGTCGGTTGTACATATCATTGTGGTTGAAATGGATCAAATTTAAGTTTTAATCACATCTAAAATTTGTAGGTGCACCCTATGAAAGCCTTCGACGATTTAGAAAAATCGGCGTCGCACGTGGCTTTCGCCACAGTGTAACTCCGCAAAATATCATCGTCCTGTCGCTGGCCAAGACCTGGGACATCTGACGTCACAATTAAATCACCATTTTTTATCGGGCCATTCGCGTCACATACGTAAATTCCACCCTCGCCAACAGAGTTGACGATAATTTTTGTACTTCTCTTATCAACTGTTGTTCGAAACTTCAGTGTACCGATTTGAAAAGAACGTTTGTTGTGAGCATCCGGAAAGGCGCTGTCCTCATCGCTGCTTATCACTCCGAACGCGCGTTTGTCTTTAGCAGCTCTTGACAACTCGACGATCGGAATCGCATCGTCTATGTTTATTTTTTGTTCGTCATTCAAGTCACAGTATTGTCCAGTAGAGCATACGATATATCCCGATAGTGATCTTGTATCATTTGCTAAACTTTCGCTAAATGTGTTCGAATATGAACATCTGTGCTGCCCGGTAAAATTCAATTGCCCTGGTATGAAATCTGTGAAAGTAGTTTCGATTCCTTCGCTTCCCTCTTTTGTACCTTTGAAGACAAGGTCCATGAGATTCGAGTTATTCGGGTTGTTCGACGTAAATACTCTCCAATCATTGCTGAAACTTAGATTCGAAAAAACTTTCACGTAATTGTTAAAATTGTAGTCTGCTTTTACGGCGTTTGTCTGGATAAACTCCGTCACGTGCAACGCTTCGTGAACGAGAAGGTTATCATTGACAACTATCTGATTTGAAAAACTTTGTAAAACGCCGCCTATGAATAGATTCGAGTTAAGCGCTAAATTGTTACTACATATTACTGGTTCGCTAAACATAGTCCTATTTCTAAAAACATTGGAGTGACTGAAAATGACATTGCACGTTGAAAAAAATCTGGTATGGATAGATTGTTGTTCACTCTCAACTATGGATTTATGCAATTCAAACACACCATCGAATTCACCAAAAATGTGATTGGCCGGATCCAGATTAGGTTGTTGAGTCACCTCAAAATCCCACCTAGGGTGTTTCTCATAATTCGATAGGGTGATGTCGGCCAAAAAGCTAGGGAATTTAGTAAGAGAGTCTCGAACGATATTGAAGACGTAAGTCCCGTCGATAGCCTTTTGAATGATAGAGTTAAATTGAGTATCTATTTGAGTACCGATCGTGTCGTCTAAATATAGCTCGAGGTTTCTTTGAGTCTCGTTCATGTTATCGATGACAGCCCTGTTCTGTTGAATTTCGAATCCATTGTCGTTGATCAAATTTGACAACGTATTATAATTCTCAGTTATGTTACCTCTAGTGTCAATAAGTTGATCATCCATCTCGCGTATATCCTGCTTAGTGACCGATTGTTCAAACTCCAGTGCCCTAAATTTTTCAATCAAACCCGTCGCGTTTGTCTCGGTGTTCTTGATCACGTCCGTTAAGTTACTTCCTGAAATGTATATATTTTGGTTTACAGACAACGACCCACCTATGCTAACGTCTGAAGATACAGTCGCCGAGCTTGTGCTTAAGGTGCTGGAAATATTTGCCACACTAGTGATAGTCCCTTCGCTGACAATGTTTGACCTGACGTCTAAGTTACTCGCACTCAAATTTCCGAATGATACTTCGTCGTTAAATGATACATTTGCATTTATACTCAGATCGTTGGAATCACCCGATATCACTCCAAATATGTTTATGTGGTTGTCGTCGTCATTCACATACTCATTCGGCACCGAACCATCTTGTAGCCTTGGATAAATAATCAAAGACCTGTCACCTGTATTCTTGATGTTCTTACCTAAAAGAACCGATTGTTTACCTTCATTCTTATTTTTGTAACCAATCATAACAGAATCATTAGAGCTGTTGATGTTACCGTGACCAACAATAACGTTTCTCGAAAGCCTCCTATTGATGTTGGTATGTTGATTCCTCGTTAGATTCCCGATTAGAACGGATTCTTCTGCGTTGTGTATCGTGTTATCTGTTCCTAGAGCGACGACTCCGTCGTACTCGTACACAGTATCTGTCGATGTCAAAACGATGTCCTTTTTCCCGAGCAAAATACTGTTTTTCGCCTTAACGTCATAGCCTACACCAGCCCCAAGAAACACACTAGCGCTGTGCGCAGACTGGTTGTTTGCGCTCTGATATCCCACCGCCGTGTTATAATCTGAGTTAGAAGTAAACGAAGGCCCGTTTACCCCGTAAACCGTGTTATATCTCGATTCGTAAGCTGACACAAAGTCTCCTTGTTTACGGGCGTAAATTGAATCGTTCTTGAAGAAAAACACGGAGTTGGCATCGTCTGAATCACCGAGAAGACCTAATTTTCCTGAATTGCCAATTTCAATCATCCATTAATTATACTGTCACAGATTTTTTTTGTACCTGTTTTTGGACTCAACAGCAACATTGAAGTTGAAAAACTTCATGCTTCGTACTGGCGCAATAGAGTCAACGGCAGCCTAGCTGCTATGAGATTAGAAAATTATATTTTTTAATATCAGGATATAATAAACCATGGAAGCCCCACCCGGCATCGAATACATAAGTTCGATCATAATCGTTGCATTTTACGGAGTACTGTACTCTCTTTTTGAACCAGATGAATATGGTTTCAAATCAAAATTAGACCCTTTTTACTTTTCTCTGACTACGATGAGCACTGCAGGGTATGGTGACTTTTTCCCGCGAACCGACAGAGCGAAAATAGTGACGATGACTCAACAAGCCATCATGCTACTTAGTTCAATGGCGGTTGTACTAAAAGTACTAGGACTTAAAATGTACTGATTTCGTTTTTTCTTTTCCCTTTGATACGCGTGTCATCATTCCGCAACCACGCAGGGACATCGCCCATAAAATATACAATTCAAAAAGTGAAAAATTTTATGTTCTCTAATTTCAATGGAAGCAATTTTTTGGCAGTATCCGGTGATAACGGAGAAGGTTTTTTATGATCAAAACAAGAGCAACAAGAATTATATTGGAATACCATGGGCTACAATTTTGGATAAGCAAATGAATTCTAAAGCTTTAATTGACATGTTCACTCCGATGATAGATAAAGACCAATATAACATCACTTGCTGTCAACACATACACTTCCGAAAGCTCATAAAGGTTTACAAGGCTCTTGGAATAAAAGTTGTGTATACTCCTCATAAATTATACAGCGAGAATCAAATAGACGGTATATTACTGAAACCATGCCCTTTGTATGCTGTCAATGTCGAGGATCCAAGTAAGAACAGTGAGTTAAATGTTGACTATTTCAAAGTAGAACGAAACAGGTTGTACAGTTTCCAAGGGGCATATCAGAAGGGGTATCTAACGAATGTGAGGGAACGTCTATTTGCTCTGGAAAAGAAGAGCGATACAGAGATACGGTACTCTGGTGATTGGCACTTTAACAAAGTCGTATACAGTGATGAAAATCAGAATAAAACCGGGAAATACACCCTAAGTGAAAAACACATATTTAATACTGATGAGTACAATAAACTTTTGATATATTCCAAATTTTCATTGTGTCCTTCGGGAAGTGGGCCTAACAGTATACGGCTTTGGGAGTCACTAGCTGTTGGGACAATACCCGTGCTCTTAAGTGACCAACTTGAACTGCCGGAACATCCTTTGTGGCAAAAAGCACTCGTCAGAATATTGGAAAAAGATGTCGCGAATTTGGATTACATTTTACGCAGCATTCCTGAAAATGAAATAGTACAGAGAAGGGAAAATTGTATTAAAATTTATAAATATTTCCGAAAGAATTTCATTAATAGTGAATACGACTCATCAAGGAAAAGGCAAAACATAATTCACTACTGTTGTGGAAACTATCAGACGGGTGATTTTGGAGGAGTCGCTAGATTCGACCATTGCTTAAAGTGTAATTTTCAGAATGTCATAATGTATCAAGGACCACAACAAAAGAAAGAATTTTTAAGTTTCATATCTCAGTGTCAACGACCTCCTATAATATTCACAGACAATCACCTCGCTTGCGACATTCCGAATGAGTTTAATACGATCGTCGTGAACCATGGCTGTGCACGACGAACGAATGCTCATCTGGAGAACTGGGACAGTTACTGGAAAGATCTCTGCATGAATGGTCAGAATGATATGCTGGAACATAGAAAGCCCGATAAGACAATAATGATGCCGATTTGTAGTTCTATTCGAGAAGATTTCAGAAGATATCATGGACATGAATATGGTCAATTCAAAAACGAGAAAGTACTTCATTATTCCTTCTTCGACGAACAAAAGGTGAAAAAATATAAAAGTGAAAATAATTTGAAGACGCGAATTTTGGGAAAGTTTAGTGGGAACACGACGGAAACTGTCAATGGGCTCTTAAGTTCCGAATTAAGCGAGAAATATTACTTCCAAAACTTGAACGTCGACGGGAGATTTTTTAAAACTGTTGCAGATTACATCGACGCTCAGCAGAAAGCTTATTTGCAGTGTGACATGTTTTTACAGTTATCAAACCACGAAAACTCGGTTTACGAAGTACTTGATGCAGCTGTATGTGGAATAGTAATCTTGAGTACAAATATTGGAGCTTGTTCTGACATGCCCGGCGATTGCTTTGTTCGAATAGACTATGACAGAGCTCAAGATTTAACGTATATGGAAAGCAGAATCGAATACGGACTCGCAAACAAAGAGACTTTGACGCAAAACGCAAGGAAATGGGTTAACGAAAACCACACGAAAAAGAGTTGGAAAAGTGAAATCCTGAAAGCGATGTCGGTGTTTATTGAAGAAGAGGCTGAGTCTGTGGACTCTTCTTCAGACTCTTCTTCGGACTCTTCTTCAGACTCTTCTTCAGACTCTTCTTCAGACTCGGACTAGCCTTTCACGATGTCTATTAATCCACTCGCATATTGATACTTTTCAAGTAAATTTCCACTTATATAAAGTCGGGATAGCACACCCATTTTGGAAATATCCAAATCAATATCAGCCAACTTGTTGTTATTCAGCCAAAGTTCTCTCAATTCTCTCAAGTGATACGTATTTTTTGGCAAGCTGCGGAGATAATTGTGTCCCAAGTTCAAATAATGCAGCTTCTTAAGTTTTAATATTTCCTGAGGGATGGATTCGAGCTGATTATTGGCCGCGTTGAGTAATTTTAAATTCTTCAAGTTTGCTATCTTTGGGGATATGCTCTGAATTCTGTTACCATCAATATATAAAGCTTCGAGATACGGGAAATCGTATATCTGTTCCGGTACCTCCGGGATATTTAAACCCGACAGGTGTATCTCCTTTACCAAGTGTTCTGAGTTTGTGATAAGAATCACAGAGTGCATATTTTTGCATTCAAGTTCTTTCAATCTAGATCTCAATTCTCTCCATTTTCTGCTTTGAATTTCGAGTATGTCATCTATTTTATTCAACGGTACACGGTACAACTTGTCTGGATCAGGAATCGTTTTGTCTTCCCATCCTTGTGGAGTGATGTCACGGTTCAAATGTATCCATTCTTCGACCGAATCTCGTACTGCACGATTCACTTGTAGTTCACCGGATACCATTTCCCCGGTGATGGGGTCACTCAGACTCGATTCAAAATGCTTCAATATCCACGTACGTTCATATGTATACCCGGTGCAGATGATAATCACGGGGTCCCGAAACATCGCTTTTGATAACGGACAACGCAACGAAGCTGGCTCGAAACATTGGTCGGGGTCGTCGCCGCGTCCATGTAGACACCCGGCGTCGAAGTCGCTTGACGCCATTGTTAAGGCGGCGGTCGTGGGGCTGTGGAATAATGGCGATGCGTGTGGCCGGCCGGGAGATGCTATTGATGTTTGTAAAAAATTGATTTTAAAAATCCGAAATTTCCAAATTTCCAACGCTTTTTGATATAAGAAAATATTAAGTCAGTAAACTCGCTCTGGTCAATCAGTCAAATTTCGATCGAGCTCTTTATGTACGTTTACGTTTTAGCGTTAGAAAAAAACCGGTTTTACGTTGGAATATGCCTAAAGCGTGACCCCTTCAAGCGAATAAAGACTCATTACAAATCGAATGGGGCCCGATACACGCAAAGTAATAAGGTTCTTAAACTGATATGTGTACAACAAATAGAAGATACATTGCATGAACTGATAACGACGTTGAAGTACATGAAAAACTATGGGATCAATAATGTCCGTGGTGATAAATATATCCGGGAAAACATCAGCGACTTTGAAAGACACGAAATTGCAAACCTCCTTATAAACTTGGACACATCTTCTAAATTAATACTTAGCAACACGAATGTGATCGTGATAAAAGACGATGTTGATTTTGATCCTAGAAAGCATAAATTGGAAATCAATTTCCCTGCCGAATCACACAAGATAATAGTTGTTCTTCGTTGCATCGAGACGTTTGGATTAAACATGGTTGAAAATGATATCTACAAGAGCTCGGATGCTACTTCTGTGTGCATACACCTGAGACATTCAAACCAGCAGTGTATTAAATGTGGTTCGTGTGAACACTTTGCAAAAAGTTGTTCAAACGGTAAATTTGAATTGGACAATTCTCTTTTCATTGACAAAAGTCCAATATGTGGCCAATCAGTCATTCGATTTTGCAGAAATATTTCTCCGAAAATCAAAATTTCGTACGCGTCGTCACACAAAATCTGTTTTTCAAAATCGTATTCCGGACACCTCGGAAAAGAAGATGCGACGTCGTGCGACGCGCAGAACGAATGCACGCGAGATGATTAGCGCCAACGATATCTCGAGTTTCATTGACACCGTCGAGTCAGATCCCCGTCATGATATACGTAACTATCATTTGAGCTACGTCAAATCTCTTGGCGCTTGGACGGATGCCATCCTCGCGTCGCCGCCTAGGAGAGCGCGGGGAAACGGAGGTGGAACGGAGTCAAAAAAGAGCAAGAGGAGCAAAGACCTACATAATCGTCCCGGGCGACTTCTGACGAACAACACTGAAAAGACCGCTTGCATCGAGTCATCAGAGGAGTCGCCATCTAAACCCTCGGCGACTCTCGCCTTAGCGCCATCTTACGAAAGTATAGTTGAAAACATATGGTTATGCAGAAAACAAAAAGTTGACATGCCATGCGAAAACTTCGGTACACGAAAGAAAGAGGAATGTCTTTTTAACACCGAAGCATGCATCATGTGCAGCTATTCATGTGGCAGACAGTGCAACAATAAGCCTTTCAAATCCAGACTTAGGCCAAATACGGCTATATTTCAAACTGAAATGAATGGAAATGGACTTCGGGCTGAACAGGATATAAAAGAGGGGGAGTTTGTATCCGAGTATATCGGGGAAATCATAAATCTCAAACAGATGAACGCGAGATGCAAAAAATTAAGTGCACATGAAAAAAATTATTACATTTTGATGTTGGACAGCAGAGGTTATTTATTTATTGATGCTAGAGTGAAAGGGAATTTGGCTAGATTCATGAATTCCTCTTGTAGACCAAACTGCGAGACACAGGTCTGGATCAACGAAGACACTCGGTTGCAACATGTAGGGATTTTTGCGGTGAAAGACGTAAAAGCCGGAGAAGAATTAACATTCAATTATCACTTTCAAAATTTTGACAAGTCGAAATTTGACTGTAGATGCGACGTATGTAGATTCAGTCAAATATAAATACTAAGTTGATTGTTCAATCAAATATTTAATTTCACTTAACCAGTTCGTCTGAATGGTCTTGTTATCATAAATGAACGTGTCTATAATAGCATCAGTCAGTTCAGTATTAACTTGTTCAACTCGTGCCTTTTCTAAAAGATCGACTGCGTCGTATAACTTAAAAGAATCATAGTATAGCCCATTGTTAAAAGGGAGGCAATTGTGAACGATTGGAACACCCATATGAAACAGTTCAAGGTGAAGAAAATTCAAATTATTCAGCATAGTGTTCGAAAGAACCACCGTTTTGAATCCTGTTGATCTATTGAGCATATCTATTGTTGTGGGCATGATCATTCTCGAATGATATTCAAACTTCCCCTGCTTACACACTTCCAATTTCTCGTAGAATCCGTTATTAGTCATCTTATCTTTACAGAACATGTAGCACTTATTCAATCTGTTTGGGAATTTCTTTAAGAAATTATCTGCAATCAATAATGGTATAAATGCATTTTTGTGCAGGCTCATGTTCGCTTCGTAGATACAGATGTTGATTTTGTCATTGTTCAGTTCTCTTGGGGCTGGAACTATGTTGTTCATCGATATATATTTTTGAATTATATCTGGACCCCATACGTATTTTAATACTTTTACAGGCTTATCGTAGACCATCTGTAAAAAGTTTTGAGAGTAAGCATACATTTCTAAAACCCATACCTCGTCAATATATTCATTCCTGTAGTTTCTCATTATATGGTGAACGTCGAAAGTAAACTCCTCTTGTAAGAGAATATATAGATTGCCACATAGAATATCGATAAGTTTTATATTGTTATCTTTCATAGTTTCCAAAATGCCTTTCTCACGGTTTGGGCTAAGGGTCAACGACAACGTGAAAACTATTTGGTATTGTTTTACAGATTCGGGTGTGAGATGTACTATGTCGTCATCACTCAAGTCTTTGTCAAACTTTGTGTATTCTGGTTCAACGGAAACCATGTCACAGTCAAGTCCTTCGATTTTGTTAAGCATCTTCCAAAGAAATAACGACTGCTGGAAACAGCCGTTTGTAAATAGGTTGGAGGGTTTCTTGATGCAAATACAAACTCGCATTTGTTTTTGTTGAGAAATTAAAACATTAAAAAAATTCTACGTATAATTCAATACGGGGATAGATATGTCTAAGTCATTTATTGTATCTAACCCACGTCTGGAGAAAACAAAACTGGAAAACCCATTTTCCTACCATGCTGAACACCTGTATACGACAAAATTTTCAGATGAACAGTTGAGAAACGAAATGATCGAATTGAATGGATACAGTCACGTAAATTTGAAAAATATGTTGGAATCTATTCAAAATAAAGCGCGCGAAACAACACTCGGCAACTTTTTATCGTTCGAGAGTGTGTATCCCGTGGTCGCGTGGAATATGATAAAGATCGACGACCAGGTGGAAGAAGAAGAACAGATCGCGACAACGAGTCACAAAAAGTATTTCAAAGACACTACGAAAACACCACAGAACAAATATAAAGAAATTCCAAAGCAAATAGATATGAGCTGCACCGCGTTGGATTCGAAAGTATCAGAGTCAATTCAACAGGGATTAGAAAAGGATACGAAGGAGCTCATAATGACCGGAGATTACAAATCACCATATAAATTGAATGAAGGCATACAAGTGGTAAATATCAGTATCGAAAAAGGTGAATCTTTCGTAATGTTTATCGATGATGAAAGGGAGAGTGTCATCAAGAGGGATTTCAGATTTCTTAGAATGCCTTCGAATATAGATATCCCTATTGCGATTACAGGATTTCTTGTTATGAATACAAACGAGGATGGCAAATATGAAGAAATAAATTTAAACAATTACAATTTGGAAGAAGATGAAAAAAAGAAACTATTCGAGATATCCAACACATATTTCAGTATTACTTCAGACATGTCTATCGAAAAAGTGATCAAGACAATTCTTCCTCGACAATCCCCTGTAAATTTCGAGGACGAACTAGATGCAAGCTCCGTTGATTTGGACGCTTACAAAAGCACTAAAGCGGAGTGTTCAAACATTACAACATTCAGCTGTGGAAGAGGAGCAACCGCCACAAAAAGATCAGAAATGGGAGTTGTTCAGGAAATTGAAGACTCTGAGAAGGTCAGGAGGAATAATGCTCAGGTCCCGGACCAGGCTAACAGCGGGGCGCCGTCATTGCCGGATGAGTTCTTTTTTACAAGAGACGGGCAATTCGATGACCAATTTAAGAAAGTAAAAAGTAAATTTCAAGCATGGGAAGAAAAGAAATGTAATGAAAGTGACGAAATCGGCAATAATCAAGAAGTTACGGGATTAAGCAACATGTCGATTAAGACATATTTTAAAAGGGATCATAAATTGAAATACAACACGGAATTGAGGGGATTAGACGTAGGTGAAAACAGATCGACCGTGAATGAAGATTACGCAGCGGTATATAATTTAAGGCCATTTGTCGACACGGCTAGAGAACAAGAACAAAAAGTCTCAGAAGCTATCGCACAGTTCCATGCTTTAAAGACAAGTGGTCCCCGCGTCCCCTTGTCAGAGTCGGAAAAAAAAATCAGTGCAATAATAAAATCGATCGGGTTTCAGGCTTTGGTTAGGGTAAGACCGGAGAGTATGTATAACACTTTCAATGAATCTTCACAATTCGATGACGAAAAAAAACAATATTTTGCCGCAGCACTGTTCATAATATATTCGCAATTGGAAGATAAGCCGTTCATTGTGAGTAATCCGGAATTGAAAAGTTTATATGTACACAAGAGTTGGCCTGTGTTTACAGATCAGCAACCAAATTTTGAAGATGATAAATGTTCTTCTATACTTTACGTTTCTAATGTCCTTCATATTCATAATCTTTGGAAGGACAGTTCCGCGGATAAGACACCCATGGAAAAAATATATAAGAAATTGAGTAAAATTGTTAAAGTGTTGGTTGAAGCAACAAAGAAAGATTTCCCAGACTTATTTAAACGGTTCGAGGCGACTAGAGATAGTACGTCGGGGCGAGACGATGCAAATGACCTGAACCTGTATGAGGGTCGACGATCACCGGTACTGCACACTTCCATTAAATTGAGTTCTCTAAAAATATATAGCGTGTCCTGTACCGAGACCGTCAAGCTCATGAAGAAGGCTGTGGCGAACGGTAAGAAGGAGTTTGGTCCCAAATACATTCAGAATGTAAACAAACGTGGGGAGTCTGAATATAAAAAAGTCTTACGAGAGAACGATATAAAAGAAGAAAAAGAAGATCGTATCGATGGTATATCAATAGGAGAACGACTGATAAATAAGATATTAGGAAAAATACAAGACGCAATGGGAGAAGCCGAAATTGTACTTTTGACAGAAGCTGTTCAAAATTTGCATGAAGATGTGAAATTTGTCGAAATGAACCTTCACAAGGATTTCATGAAGGATTTCATGAAGGATTTCAAGAGTTCGGATAACGCCACCAGCATGTTGAAATTGATAAAGAAGTATCAATTCAAATCCGAAACCTTATTGTCAATGAAAACGTCTAGTAAATTTAAGAAAGAATTAAAACTTTATTGTATTCTCGTGCAGTTGTCAAAGTTATTGGGTGAAGAGAAAGCTAGGGGCGATGCCGCATTTAAAAAATCGTATATCGAATACATAAGTAACTCATTAAACTCACGGCCTAATCGGTAAAATCGTCGTCATTTTTTTCTTCGTGTTTAGAAATGCACCTGTTGTGTGCGGCGACAAACAATTATCCGGTTCATCCTAAATTAAAAGATATCGAATTGACAACTAATCAGAAGCAATTTGTGAAAAGCATTAACGGTAGTAAGAAGCTAGTGTTTTTGGATGGCCCAGCCGGATCTGGGAAAACTCTTCTCTCTTGTCGACACGCGATTGAAAAGTTGAATTCGTGCGAAATAAGGAACGTAGTGATTACCAGACCAGCCATTTCTGTTCAAAATGAGCAACACGGATTTCTTCCGGGGGATCTGAATGAAAAAATGGGTGTCTGGATGGCTCCATTGTTAGAGAATTTCATGCTGTTTGAATCTGAACATAAAGTGAAGCAATACGTAAATAGGGGACAAATATCAATAGTTCCTTTGGCTTATATACGAGGATTGACATTTGAAGACAGCATTGTTATTGGAGACGAGATGCAAAATTCTAGTAGACAACAAATGCTGGCCCTGCTTACACGTATTGGCGAAAATTGCCAAATGATAATAACAGGCGATGGAAACCAATCAGACGTTTTAGAAGTTGATGATAGGTTTGATAATGGATTGAAGGATTTTATCGATAAGTATGAATCTTCTGAAGATTTCCGTAATGACATAGATGTTGTGAGATTTACAAACGAAGATATCAAACGGAGCGAAATAATAAGATTCATATGCAAACTATATAATGATTGATCGCGTCAAAATGGCTTAAAGACAATATATTGTTATACTATAACTAGGTGTAAAAATGCCTGGCGGCCTGATTCAATTAGTTGCCGTTGGTGGGCAAAATATTTACTTAAATGGGAATCCTAAATTGTCGTTTTTCAAGAAGGTATTTAAAACATTCACGAACTTTTCTATGGAGAGTATGCGATTAAACTTCAATAAAACTACGATTCACACGAAAGAAAAAACAGTTTTGACATGTAAAATCGATCGAAACGCAGATATGCTGCAGAACATGTATTTTGCATTCACTCTGCCAAATATACCGAAGAAGAATGGCGAAAAATTCAAATTCGTTCAAAATTTAGGAGAGGTTATAATTGACAACTATTATATATCGATTGGTGGTAATATTATCGATCGCCAATATGGTCAATGGTTGCATGTATGGTCAGAATTGTCTTTGAGTTCGAATAAAACATACGGGTATTCAAAAATAATTGGAAATGTCGCGGACATCTATGCCCCGGATGACTATTCAAAAAAATTCGAAGAGGGCGATATTCAGATTTTCAAGCGAAAGGTATATGTTCCTTTATGCTTCTGGTTCAATAAAATTCCGGGACTGAGTTTGCCTTTGATAAGCTTGCAGTACCATTCCGTCGAGGTACATGTTGAATTACGCCCCCTTGTTGATTTGTTTACCGTGGGATTGTCCAAAACCCCTTATCAGGAAAGTACCGTGAGAAAACCTACATTGAACGAGTGTAAAGAGTACTTTAACATACAAAATAACGCGCTATTCATAGATCCATACATCGAAGCACAATACATTTTTCTTGATACGACTGAAAGAACTTTCTTTGCGACCAAAAACCAAGAATATTTGGTCGAGCAAGTTGTAAAGTTTTCCTATGACGACTTGAATAAGTTCAACATGTTGGAAGTAGATGTGCACAATCCTGTAAAAGAGTTCATCTGGGTGTTTGCCCGAAATGATAGGGGGCTTCTGAATAAGTGGTACGATTTCACCGATTGGGACACTGTAAAATTGAACGAAAAACCAAAAATCACTGACACGAGAGATCTGACAGAATCTGCAGTTAATGGAGAAATCATGCGCACTGCCAAATTCCTTTTCAACGGTGTCGATAGAATGGAAACCAAAGACAATTACTACTTCAACGTGATTCAACCATACCAACACCATTCTTTCTGCCCTAAAGTTGGGATTTACGTTTATTCATTTTCGCTGAATCCTGAACAATTTCAACCCTCAGGGGCGTGCAATTTCAGTAAAATAAGTAAAATTCAAATGTATACGGAGCTCATAGAACCCAAAGGTGATTACAGATATGAATTGGATCTATACGCCATAAATTATAATCTGTTGAATATTACTGCGGGTTTAGCGGGGTTACAATTTGCTTGATTTCAGATTTTTCAGATTTTTTTTTATCACCATTTAATAATAAACTGTAAAATAATGAATGACGAGGAAATTGTAGGAACGATTCATACTATGTTCAATAATATCAATTCACGAGAGGTAAAACAAAATGTACTCGACTTTATGAAAAAAACGATCGCCACGCAGGGAGCTGATGTCAATGTGAAGAATGACGACGGTCTAACTCCGCTTGATTTGGATTCGAGGCTGGGGGACATGATTCAAGAGAATCAACGAAACGTCCGTAGGCGGATCGGTGGCGCGCAAGCGTTGGCGTTGAGAGCTAATAATCGTGCGTTGATTCGAAACGCCTCTGTATCGAATGATAAAGTTCGCCCGCGCACTGGACCTGTTATGAAACCTATCAGAAACATACGACGCCCTGAGCAAGCGCGCAGAAAAACTTTACGAGATACGTTTTCAGTTCAATCGATTGACGGAAATGGTGCCAGCGATGAAGAAATCAGAAGTGAAATTTCGAAAATGTTCGCAGATGCTGAAGTCACCGTTGATATGGTTTTGGCATATATTATGTTGGGGGCGAGGGACTGTAAAGAGGGTGTGATGATTTTGGAGGACAAAGCTGCAGCTGGTGTTGGAACGACTGGTGGAAACTTAAGCTCTGGCGGTGGTGGTGTAACTCGTCCAGTATGTTATGTTCCAATGAGTGAAGGAATGACTTTGATAGGTGGGAAGTTGTACGTGGACATGAGCGAATTAAAACTGCACATCCATTCCATCGTAAAAGACATCAAAAAGAATTTGGAAACTGTTCGAATACTCGGACACGATGAAGTATTCAACACTATCACGAGGGGTATCGAAGGCGGTAATTCTCCGACAGATTCGGATGAGTTTAGAACTCCGATAGCCACTTCTGGCAGTGTATCCTCTGCATATCCAGAATCTTATAAGAGCGCAGATAGCAGCCACGAATTGCCAGATGGTGACGAGTATTTAGCTCAAGTTGAAGAAGAATTAGAGAAAATGCAAAATTTGGATATTAATAATGAAATAAGAGTCGAATATCCGGATAAGGAACGTTATGTTGAAGTTGGGTACCCACAAGATATAGAATTTATGGGTACGGCTATCCAATCAGTCAGTAAAGGGGGGGAACGTCATGTCATGAAAATTGGGTATTCCGACGGATCATCATACAAGCATGTTGTCGTGAAAGCCGCTCTTACAAAAACTGCGAGTGAAGGTGTCGACAGCGAGGGGACCATTTATTGTTCATTAAAAACGTTTTTCAAGGAATTTTATGCCAAGAATGTCCTCACGTTTTACGGTAATGGGGCGGTCGACGGCGACACTGTACGATTCGTGAACGAGGCGGGAAAGGCAATACAACTAGAATTATATGGAAAATATGACGGATTGGCGTACATTGCGTTGGAATTCAACCCGTTGTTTGTGAATGTAGAAGATTATTTAAAATTTACCAAGGGGGTTGTAGAAAGCGATAGAGAGTTCTCCGAGTTTGCACTAGATCTCATGCAAAACGTGCTTGCTGTGCATAAAGAAGGTAACGATTTGTGCGAATTTGGACATGGTGACCTGAAAATGGACAACGTTTTAATAGATACACACGCGGTGAGTTCGAGTACAGATTACGTAAAAATATTCGATTTGGAATATTCGTCTATGTCCGGATACGTATCAGACGTGTACAAGTTGTACAATAATTCTTTCTTGACGCGAGTCATTGACGGTGACGTGTACGAGGAAGAATATGATCCAGTATACTTATGGTATTGTGATGCCTCACGATTTATGCTAAATCTTGTATTAGAAGGCGTAAATTTTTCGGAGTTCACAGTTAATGTTCGACTATTTGAAGATGATGATATAAAGGCATACCTAGAGATAATGGCGCAGTTCTGCATAACACACAGCCAAGATAGAAAAAGAATAGCGTTGCATTTCAATGATTACTTCCAATCTCACGAGTTTATATCAAAAGTAATCCAATCGGCGAAGCAGTTAAACAATAATTAGTTCTTCTCCTTTTTCTATATCTCTGAAGGCATAGTATCCGTCAGGTTTACTCAGGACATTGCCGAATTTCGTTGACTGGTTCAGAAACATGTCAGCGTGGAATTCTCTGACAGGCGTTTGTGGAACGAATGTGTACACCCGTTGTTCGTTGCTCATAAACAGTCGTTTATTCTTGTATAGGTCTTGCAAAGAAGTGATAATATCAGGATCTTCGACGACTTCAACGAGATCTTTAGTGTAGTACCAGCGACCAACATAATGTGGCTTTTCAACGATTCTATCGTTGGATTTTATGTTCTTCGTAGCGAAGAGTCCGACTTTACCTTTAAATTTACGAGAAACCCCTGGGCGACAGGTAAACCTGATATCTGCCGTGATTGTCGTCATTTCGTAACCTCTCTAGATACTTTTTTTAAATAAAAGTGCACGCAGGAGTGTTACTCAGTATAGTTACTCAGTATAGTTACTCAGCAATAGTTGTTTGATAAAGGGGTTTTTAAATATGGTCGGCGATATATTCAAATTAGACCATCCGATTCCAAGAGAAATCTTCAGCCACGTGTCACCTATAAAAGGGTCCGCGCCATTTTCTAATAGTAATGTCATGATCTCGTAATTATGAAGTTGTACAGCATAATCCAGAGGTGTCAGCGAGTGATCATCTTGTTTGTTGATATCTAAGTTACCTTTAGCTATTATCCAGTCACACATGTGAAATTGACAACCCATACAAGCGGTGTGTAAAATTGATTTTCCATCAATCGTCGTAATGTTCAAACGGACTCCTTTTTCTATCATGAACTCGATTATTTCCACACTGCCTTGAAAAGACGCTTGATGTAACGGGGTGTACCCGGTAGAATCAATCGAATGATCCATCATCGCACCAAATTTATGCAATAGTTTCACCATTTCAATTGACCCATTTCTGACTGCGAGATGAAACGGCCTCACATCATCAGTGTCAGCGGTTTCAATAGGCGATCCCTCTCTCAAAAGTAATTCGGTAACAGCAATACGATTTTCACTGACTGCTAAAAATAGCGGCGTGGCGAGATCGTATGCCCGTGTATAGATAGAAGATCCGTTGTCGAGCAAACAACGGATAGTTTCAATAGAACCATTCACCACTGCAAACATAAGAGGCGACTCCCCAAAATGATCAATCAGGTTAACGTATGAACCGCACTCTTTAATGAGAAATTCGAGCACGTCAACTCTACCGGCCTCTATCGCGGTACACAGAATAGATCGCCCATGCTCATCGGTCGAATTGAAAAAATATCCGCATAAATAACATTTTCTCAAAGTGTCTATTGAACCAGAAGTGATTGCTTGTTGTAATATGAACAGTTTCCCATCCTCATCGGAAGTTGTTTCCACGACTCCCTCCATGACTTGTGAACATGTGATGCGTGCTTGTTTGTGATGGTTAACGTGTTTACGACATATCATACGGCTCAGGATTGTATCACTTGGTTTCCAGGATTTGCAAGTCAAAGACATGCTGATAACGTCTTCAGAAGATATGACACTCGATAGCATCACTTTTTCGACGACATCCGTCGGGAGTTTGTCCCAATGCTTGAATGGAGGCCCATCTTCGTCTTCGGTAGGTGGCTCAGCGAACCGTATTTTGAAAACCTTGTGAGGAGAGATATCACACGCGGAGCGTTTGTATGCGCTCATGGTGCGGCGGAATGTCGTCCGTTCGTCGGATGCTTGTGTCTAAGAAGAAAGGGGCACAAGGTAAAAAATAAAAAACGCATAAAAACCGATAAAAGAGAAAAAATCTATGCGAGAAATTTTCAGAACCCGCCGATCGACTGTTTTAAAAGTGATTTTCTCAGTTCATGTTGATTAAACTTAATATCCTTTGCAGAAATACTGTTTGTCCTCAAAATTTCCTGAATTTTTTTACTGTTACCGTGTTGTTTTTTATTTACAGCGGTATCAATTATCTTAACGTCTGCAGGCGGTGTTTCGACGATCATTTCTCTTTCTTCATCTGTCTTTTCCCCATGTAGCTGGTTGTCAACAGTGGCAATATGTCTATTCTCAATCAACATGTCGTCTATTGATTGAATTATCGTATTCTGTCGCCCAGCTTTAGATTCGGGTTGTTCTTGAATTTGTTCGTGTACTTGTTCGTGTACTTGTGCATTAGAATCTTTGACTGTTTGTGCACTGCGTGGAGCAGGTGTTTGTTCGATAACAATATCGAGTTCTTCGTCTCGTTCGTGTTCATCTCGACTATCTTTATAGTCTTGTTCGTAATGTTTCTGCTCCTCGTGTTCATCTTGATCATCTTGATCATATCCACTATCCTCCTTCTCCGCTGGCATTTCTTCGTGCTGGATTTCTTCGTGTTTCTCTTGCTCTAGCACATGCTCTAGCACATGCTCTAGCACATGCTCTTGATCCTTTTCGGACTGTAAGTCACTGTATTGCTCTTGCTCTTGCTCTTGCTCTTGCTCTTCTTCTTCGCATTTCTCATCTAGCTCTTGCTCTTCTTCGTATTGCTCATCTAGCTCTTGCCCTTCTTCGCATTGATCATCTAGCTCTTTCTCGATTTCATCGCTTTCCCGAGTGTCATAGATCGGTTCCTTTTCAACCTTTGCCACGACAATGGTATCCGCCGAGACGTCTTGCGCAAGGGACTCACTTCCTACAGAAACATTTGTAAACTCACGGTTAGATTCCTCGTCGTCAACTTCGGAGTGCGAGTCATCGGATGTATCGGTATCGAATCCATCTTCCGCGGACCCACCCCCGTTCATGCTCGCTTTCTCGTCGTCATCTGAGTTGTATATTTCTTCTTCTATTTTCAAAAAACTGCTAATCATTTGTTCGAGTGGCAACATATCTTTTATTACCTTCCTTGTCTTATCACGTATAATGATACTCAATTCATCGTCATTGAACTTGCGGACATCATTTTGATACCCATCATAAAGAAGCTGCGGTTTACTCCATAAAGCTCTAGCAATCTCGATATAGCAGATGTGAATAAAATCCTGCGATTTCGGAATCTCTAATTTTATGTGAGATTCGTCAGCCTTTCCATTGTTAGAGTGTTTGAATTCAGAAACGAATGACGCTTTAATGAGCTTATCCAACCAGAGGCAATTTGAATTTATCTTGAATCTATCGAATTCCTTCATAATTACCATGCTGTTCCATTTAGGAATAGCTTGTAATTGTTCTTGAAAATTACGTAACACAAGCTTTTTTAGATCAGATTTCTGTTTGGCCAAACTGTAAATGTATCTAAGTCCTTGTTTGAATATAGGAATGCATCTTTCAATTAATTCATCAGTGTACTTGATTTTCATCGGATTTATTTTAGAGTTTGTTTTTTTTAATAATTCGCAAACGCGATGAGTAAGCGTTGGTTATAAAACATTTCTTACGATATTGCATAAGATGAGCACCGTAAATTATCCTCTACATCTGATGTGTTCATATTTGAATAGGAAGGCGTATCATCATAAGAATAACGTCATGTTGCACAAGTATAAAGACAAAAACATCATAGTGTTCAGGGGCACGAATGATACGAAAAGCCTGACGTACAGCTTTCATTTATGGGAAAACGAACAAATACATGAAGGATACAAGAGATACTCCATGCAATGTAAAGAGCTTGTCGAGGGTCTTGGTCTGGATACGAAAACCCCGCTTGTGATAACAGGTCATTCAATAGGTTCAATAGCAGGGGCGTTAATCGCTCATGAGTTAGATTTCCAAGCCGAACTTGTATTATTTGGCTCACCAAAACTAGCAAAAGCGTCATTCAGAGAAGAGATAAATCGTAACAAGAAACTTACCATCTACAACTACATCAATAAGCACGATATAATCGCCGCATACCCGTTCGTATACTATGAGCATATATGCGAACCAATCATCTTGGAAAACGCGAAAAAATCCGTGAATCCCCTGACATACCACTCGATGAAGACATATAGTCAGAACATATATAGGAAGAAAAATATGACTGAACGCAAGGGCACATCCAATCCATTTGATGAATATTTAGACATACTCTGAATCTTTGTGAGTTTAAAATCATTTAAAGCTTTTGTCATATAACATTAATATATATCTCGATGGCTGCGAGGGCATTAAATAAGAAATGGATCGACGTCTTCAATCAGAAATTTGAAGAGTTTATTAAAGACATGATATTGATATATCCTGACGACAAGGACTTCAAATTGATGAAAAACAGCTTTAATCTACTCAAACTCGCTGACGATAAAAAACCTTTCGAAATGTTCTCGAAGTTTGGTGCCAAATTCGAAGAACCAGTGCAGTCACGGGACGAACAATTCTTTCTATCAAACAGTTACAGTGATATACGCGCAGAAGAATCAAATCTGACAGATGACCTGATCAATAAATTGAAAGGTTATTGGACAAAGCTTTCAGAGGATAACAAGGAAGCTATATGGAAATATCTCGAAATATTCTTTAAACTAAAAAACACTTTGCTTAGCTGAATAAAACCACAATCAATATAGCGATCATGAATAACGCTAGTCCCAAATAAAATTTGTCAGCTGGCGATAGATCCACTGCTTGATTTTCTAACAGACCAGTCCATATCTTTTCAATTGTCAAGAATATTTTGACAAATATAAGATGCGCTGGTGTTTGGTGAAGCGATATACTTTTTTTTGAATCCCGAAGAAGGAAGTATAATTTGTCTAGATTACTTTTCTCGTGAATAAGATCATATAATTCGTTTTTATCCTGCAGTGTTGTCGTATTATCCTTCATTGCATCGAATCTATTCATAAGTTCATCATCCAATTTCGTCATTTCTTCTTCAGACATCTGCGCCTTTTTCAGAAAGTCATTTTTCCTCCGAGACTTGATTATTTCTTCTGGATTGAAGTCTTTAAGTTCTGGTTTCGGTACGATATCAAAATCTTTTTTGAAAGTAAAAGGAGTTGTCTTACTCATTCTACTCAATGTAAAGAAATTAAAAAAATATTTATTCTCATTTTTTTGCCGTACTTTTTTTCTTCGACGGAGTTGTCTTTTTTACTGGCCCCTTTTTGCTTGATTGTCTCGGTTTCTGCCTTTCGAACTTGTTCAACTCCTTTTCCCGATTCTTTATAAAGGTCTCCAGCGTGTTTCTGGCCGCTATCAGCCCAAAAGGTACAGACAAGGCACCAAGATCAGATAGCATAGACCCCCCCTTTTTCTTCGAATCGACCATGTTATTATTATACAAATAAATTATTTTGTATAGTGTTTTTTCATATAACTTTGTAGATTAAAGTATGTGATATTCTCACCATCGTCACACTTGAACAGTTTTTTCAAATCATCATTTGGTATTATTTTCCTACGATCACTATTGTCGCGGCAATCGTTTTCAACAATATACTTGTTCATCATCTTTGTGACATCTTTTCTGGCAATCAGTGTCCCATGTTGAATATTAAGAAAATCATACAACTCTGGTGTTAATTTAGTCGGAACTGCAAAACCGGATAAAGGACGAGGCGAGTTCCTTCTCTTCTTATTCGTCTTCTGTAATTTCTTGACGACAACGTTGTATTCCCGTTCGATTGTTTTACTTTCAATCGTCAGCTCCTTTACTATTTTTGATAATTCTATCAATTTTGCGGAATGTGTACTCAGTAATTCTCTGAACATTTGTTCATCATCAACAGATTTATCACTTGATTTATCACTATTCTCCAATTCATTTGAAATGTCATCCAAATTCGAAGAATTTGAAACCATTTATATAACAATTAAAGTTAATAATAAAAAAATAATCTCTATCACTCCGCGTTTTGCATCATTTGCTGGAAAAGATCGTCGTTTTTCACCTTCCCCATCATCGTAAACGCTTCTTGCATGAGCTCTTCCTGATTGAGTTCGCCGCTTTGCATTTTATCCGCCATAACGCTACTGACCTGTTGGATGATAGAAGACATGGCGTTGTTCTCTCCCGAAAACAGGTCACTTATGTTGTTCATCGAGCCAGGGTTTATAGAGCTGAGATCAATCTGACCGCTGATTTCTTGAGCTAGTTTGCCAATCTGGGTATCATTAATTCCCGACAGCATCTCTGGCATTGACATGTCACCCTCCTCCGAAGATTCTTGCACTACGTGTTTTGTAACATTCTGCAGCAGTGATCTATAGGAGTCGTCAAATATTTCGTCAAGTACCTCTTCCTCATCATACCCCCCGTTGAGAACTTTGAGGGCGCAAACCAATATCGCTTTAAGTCCAGACGTTTTCTTTTCATCTTCGTGTGCAGATTCTGCGTCAGTGTGTAGCTTGGACAAAAGGTAAAAGATTGACAAATAATAATGTTTAGACTCGGCTTCAATGTCACCAACCTTTATGTCCTTCAAAATCTCAACCTGCTCGATGATTTCTTGGTTCAGGTCACCGGATATAAATGCATCCTCCAATTGTCTGATTTTATCACATGCTGATTTGAAGTCAATTAAATATTCGTCCGATTGTTTATCAAAGCACAGATAATTTCTCTTCAAAGATTCTTTCACCTCCGGACTCAAATTCTTGATTTCCCGTATAAAGGTTTTTGCAAATTTATTGTAAACATAAATTATTTGTTTTTGGAGCGTTGGCATTTTTTGAAATACCATCGCAAATTGTCTTTAAGTGCCTTTCGCATGTAAACAAGAGAAATTAAATAAATTTTAAATAAAAGAAAGAAATGTTCGACGATTGTTCACCAGATGATTGGTGTGTCTATTTGATCGAAAACAAGGGCTGCACATATGTCGGCATGTCTAACAAGCCAATGCATCGATTACGGCAGCATAATTCCGAACTGCGCGGGGGCGCGAAATATACTACATCAAAAGGAGCAGGGTGGAGACATGTACTGATAATAGGCGGGTTTGAAGACAAAATTTCAGCCATGCAATTTGAGTGGGCTGTGAAACATCAGGCACCGAGGAAAACAGCTGGTACGATTCCAAGATTGCAAAAATTCATTCAAGTTCTGCGCAAAGAGCATTGGACAAGTAAAGCTAGAGCTTCAGAAACCTACGAGTTGATACTGAACTGGTTTGGTACTTCTGTTATCGGTCAAAATGAAGAAGGATTTATCGCTGAGATCCCAGAAAATGTTCAAGTAAATGTCATTTGATATTAAAATCGAATACAAAAAATGAGTTTCATTTAAAATTGGTTCTCTTTGAAGACGTTGATAAGGACCTGATGGAGTTGCCTGAGAACGTCGTTTTTGAAAAGCGTTGGGCATAACAAGGTGCACTGCACTACGTTTACGACAACCTTCATACGACATGTTCGAGGCCCGCCTTACCCAGGGGGGTATACTAAAGAAATCCCTTGATTCGGTCAAGGAACTTGTGACCGACGCGAACTTCGATTGCACTGATGGCGGATTTGCGCTTCAGGCGATGGACAGTTCACACGTCTCGCTTGTCGCCCTTCTGCTGCGAAGCGATGGCTTCGAGCACTACCGTTGCGACCGCAATATGACGATGGGCGTCAATCTAGCGAACATGGTATGTATAACACACATCAACACGCCACCCATATGAAACCACCTTGTGCGGTGAATGCGCCCAGCACAATGGGCCAGGCACGGAACTGACCGTTTACGTTCCCATCGACCGTTTCAGGCCAAGATGCTGAAGTGTGCCGACAACGATGACATTATAACTATGAAAGCCACTGATACAGGTGACGTTGTCAACTTCACATTCGAGTCAATGGGTGCGTAACCCGACCGGGGTATCTCGTTCGCCCGAGGTGCCAGGATCCTGTCGGCGGACTACCTGCCATTTTTTTTCAAATTCGTTGAGTTTATTTAACCCATCCCTTTTTTCGAATACCAGACCAGGAACGCGTGTCCGATTTCGAGCTGAAGCTCATGGACATCGATTCTGAACACCTCGGCATTCCTGATACGGAACACGACGCTACGGTGAAGATGCCATCGGCTGAGTTTGCGCGCATCTGTCGCGATCTGTCTTCCATAGGTGACACAGTGACGATATCCGTTAGCAAGGAAGGCGTCATCTTCACCACGGAAGGGGATGTCGGACAGGCCAACATAACATGCCGACAGAATACCGCCGTGGACAAAGACGACCAGACTACCGTTGACTTTATCGAACCCGTCACACTTACCTTTGCATTAAGGTATCTAAACTCATTCACCAAGGCGACACCGCTTGCACCGACGGTGCAACTGAGATTATCCAAGCAACTTCCGCTCACGGTTCAGTACCTCATAGCGGACATCGGATATGTGTGTTATTACCTCGCGCCAAAGATTGACGAAGACGAACATACGCAATAAAATCATTGATATTAAAAATTAAAAAATGTTCAATCATTATCAAAATTTTGATGAAAATCTTAATTTTGGTGCATCACATATACTATCATTCATTCCGCGTCGCCGACCTCGACGCCGCCACAACCTCGACAATGGCCGAAATCCACGCCATCGTGTGTGTCGCAATCGCAGCGATCAAGCTAGGTGACAATTGTCGTCACAACACGCGCAAGAGCAACAGTCTGATCAGATGTCTACAAGCAGTCAAAGCCCCTCTGGAGTCCATCGACCGCGCCGAACACGACCGCATCCAGGTTTCGCACGAGGAGACTTTGGGACTCCTCAAGGATGTCATCGAACGAGCACACGCACTTCTGGAGAAGCAAACGAAAGCCCAGAATTCTGTTATGAAGACATTAAGAAGCTCCAATGTCAGAGACCAGTTCCACGAGATCCAGATTGATCTTCAGGCGCACTTGCAGACACTGACCCTTTCAGTCGGGGTCTTATCCGGAGTGCAGATGCAAAATATTCAGATTGGCCTGGAAATGGTGAAAGAGGTCAACAGAGAGGCATTGGAAGAGCACCTCAATGAACTTCGCAAAAATCAGGGTACCATGCAAGGTACCCAGCTCAACATACTCGAAAACCAGAACACCACGCACGACAACCAGCGGAATATGCTTGAAAACCAGAACACCACGCACGACAACCAGCGGAATATGCTTAGCAAAGCGGAGGTGGCCTTGCGCAACCAGGACGAGATGAAAAGTATGCTGGCAAGCCTTGTGCAAAACCAGCTCAACATCAACATGTCAGGAAACGTGGTCAGCAATAACACGTACATAACCAACGACCATTCGACAACGACCACGAACAACATCAACAACGTTACAAACAATTACCAGGACCAGGGGTCAAACGTCTCGGATTCGGACTACAGCCGGACAACGAAACCGCGAAAGCCCGAACCGTACGTCAAACGCAAGACCAAGTTACACATCGCCGCCGAAAAGGGATCTTTCTCTGAGGTTGAAGTTGCTCTGCGCGAATGCTTCATCGACCATGAGACGCCTACTGGTTCAACAGCTTTGCTTTTGGCTGTCGAAAACAATCACGTCGACGTGGTCAAAGAGTTGCTCTTGGTTGGGGTGGACTTCACAGTGGAAGCAAACCAAAAAGCCTGGATGCAAGTGATCGAGAAAAAAGACGTACCTCTTATTCCCCACTTCGCCGACGGCGGAGTGGACTTGAATGTCAAGAACAATGGCTATTCCCCTCTTTACTGGTGCGCTTATAATGGACACCTGGAGGTCGCACGAGCCTTGATCGAGAAGGGAGCTGACGTGAATGCCAAGCACAACAATGGCAGGACCCCTCTACACAATTCCGCTGAGTATGGACACCTGGAGATCGCGCGTGCCCTGATCGAGGCGGGAGCTAACGTGAATGCCAAGGAGGACGATGGCGAGACCCCTCTACACCGGAGCGCTATATTTGGAAACCTGGAGATCGTGCGAGCCCTGATCGAGGCGGGAGCTGACGTGAATGCCAAGACGGACGACAATGGCTGGACACACAATGGCCATACCCCTCTTCACTGTTGCGCCGTGGAGGGACACCTGGAGGTCGCGCGAGCCTTAATCGAGAAGGGAGTTGACGTGAATACCAAGGCGGACCGTGGCGATACCCCTCTTCACTGGAGCGCTAAGGAGGGACACCTGGAGGTCGCGCGAGCCCTGATCGAGGCAGGAGCTGACGTGAATGCCAAGACGGACGACAATGGCTGGACCCCTCTTCACATTTGCGCTGAGGAAGGACACCTGGAGATCGCGCGAGCCTTGATCGAGAAGGGAGCTGACGTGAATGCCAAGGAGTACGATGGCGGGACCCCTCTACACTGGTG
>Ga0181413_1000042_pt1 | contig 28836 bp, 29 predicted proteins | sample 36SPOviralmetaG_FD_130111 | JGI IMG/M metagenome (GOLD analysis project Ga0181413, IMG submission 130111) | Marine viral communities from the oligotrophic San Pedro Time Series (SPOT) site, San Pedro Channel, CA, USA - 36 SPOT_SRF_2012-09-28 | ecosystem: Environmental > Aquatic > Marine > Strait... | reverse complement strand
AATAAGAGATAAATGTTTACCAACTGGTAATCCGAGTACATCATCATTGTTTGGAAGTTTAAATCTGAATCTACTCGTATCAGGTGTAAGGTGAACTTTATCTTCTAACTCTAATTCAAAAACTTCATCGTTATTTTCTAAAAATGTTTTCATATCATTACTATAAGCTAAAAACTTCGTAATCCTTAATTCACTAGATGATTAATCTGTTAGGTTTTTGTGGGCTTGGTGTGGGCTTCAGCTATGTAAAAGTTCTCTTTTTCAGTGTTAGTTGGGATTAGCAGTTTGTTTATGGACCACCAGGTAAAGATTCACACGGTTCTTCATCACCATCACCATCTAACCCAGCAACATCTCCGTAATATGAAAAATATGTATCAAACCAAGTCTTAGCTTCTTGATATGTTTCAAAATCTGAACAGTTCTTTGTATCTCCTGGGTTGTCTGGGATAGTCGTTGTAGTGCTTGGCACAGTAGTTGTAGTAGTTGTAGTAGTTGTAGGAACTGTTACAAGTGGTTCTGGAGTTGCATCTTCATAGCTATATCCATAAGGACAGGTTGCAATCATAAATCTTATAGCATCCCACTCAGCTTGTGTTGCTGTCAGTCCCCAGGTGTGTTTTATTCGAATCCAGTCATATGCATACTGGCACCAGTATTCAGTGTTTGCTGGTTTCCAATTTTCTGGACCACGGGCACCTTTAGATCTATTTGCACCCGACTGAACTGCTATAAGGTGATCTGAGTCTTCTAAATAGTTTGCGTACTCTTTCTTTTTTTCAAGACTCCACTCGTAACCACCAGAGTCGTGAGCATTTTTGAGTGGTACAAAGTGATCAACATCTAATTCTGATGCTGAGTAGTAATACTCTCCCGTATACACTCCATACCACTTACCTGTTGCAACATAACAATTAGAAGATGTTGTAAATATTACCGCCTCTTGAGTTTCATCTTGCAGTACTTCGTGTCTGATATTTTGACAATCTCCATCATCATCAGACCAGTGACTCCAATTATCTCTGTCATATGTAGGAATAGAAGTACTTACTTCTTTTATCTCAAGCTTTGGATAGCCTAATCCTACGCCCTCACCTGTAGAGTTTGAACCGACATTATTAAAAGAGAAGGTACAGACAGTCTCTATTTCAAAAAACGCATCACTTTCGTCTGATATAGAAAAATAGACATCGTATTTTATGATTGCATCTTTTTCATCATCAGTAATTTTTTGTGAATATACTTTTGTCTCAAGCGCTGTCGGAAAAGGAAACGTCTCTCCCTGCATTGTTTTATCAAAATACACTCTTGAGTAGTAATTGTCGTTCTTCCAGTAAGAGATTCTCAAGTAGTCAACATCATAATCTCCAGCAGTAATTTCATAACTTAGTTCATATGTTTCTACATTTACTTCGGTGGTTGGACAGTTTGTTACATTAACTGTGGGTAAAGCAATATCCTCTACATTTACAGTTGTTGATGTTGTAGAGGGCGCAACAGTTGTAGATGTGCTTGATGTAGTGGTTGAAGTAGTACTTGTAGTTGTTGTATCCTTGACCTTTGTTGTTGTAGTAGAGGTTGAAGAAGTGGTTGTAGAGCTCTCTTGAGATTCTAATGACTCAATAACTTCGGTCGATTCTGGAGATCCACAAGAGACAAGTATAAGAAGAAGAATGATTACCTGTATTTTTCTAAACATAAATACATCCTACCAAATCTATTTCTACAAAATGTGGACTTGGTGTGGGCTTGAGATTATCAAATTTCATATTTACTAAAAATAATTAAATTCGATAACACTATATTCATTAATGCAACTCGTGACTCATCATCCAATTCTTCTTCAGTTTCTAAACATAATAAGATATTATTTATCATTCCTATAACTCGTGGATTGTCTAATTCCCACATTTCAGACTGTTTACAAATTTCTTTGATTGTATCAAGAGGTATTCTTGATTCTTCTTTCAAGAATTACCACTTGTCATAACTATTTCAGTTGTTGCTAAAAGACCTGTAACTACAACATCTCCTGATCGGTTGTAAATTAGATGTTCTTTAAAGTATGGATTTCCATTATCAGTTTTTCTTCTTGCAGTCTCTAATACCAGTTGTTCTAAAGTAGCTTCCCACAGATATGTGTTATTAATCATAATTTCCTTTCTAAATCTTCTTCAGTTAAAATTAACCCGATCTCTTCTAAAAATGCTTCTGAATCTTCTAATAATTCAAGTTTTTTACTTTGTGAATTCCAAGTGTTTTTTTGGTGTTGTAATAAGTTGTTATTAACCAAGCAATCGGCATAAATAGGAACCAAAAAACAAATTTCTCCTTTAATCTCAAATACTTAAAGTGATAATGTGATAATTTTTGATTTTTATATCGTGGATATATTATTTTATATTTGTACATATATAGTCTCCTATTGTTTAGATTTGAATTGTGTCAAAACTTAATAATTCATACAAAGTATTTTCAAATTATGATGATTAAGTTAAAAAGATAGAAATATCTTTTTTGGTCACATTATTTAGACTACTAAATAAGCCAATGGTTACAGGCTAATTTAGCAATTATTCCTCTTCTAAATAAACAAATATTTTTAAGGTTTCATCTAGTGCATACTGTCCACCTGGTTCTTTAAGATAAATAACAATTAAATCCCTTACAACAAATAGCATTGACATATCAACATTGTTTTCTTTTGCGTACACCGATTCTTCAATGGGAGTTGGGAAATAAACAAAAGACTCGTTACCTTGATCATCTCTGACTATTTTTCCAATAATATATTTTTTATATCTTTTACTCATTGTTATTAAATTTATTCAAATATTCTAGATTTTCTGTATTTTGATAAATAAATATTCTCAGACTCTATATAAATGTACTTAACATAATCATATTTTTCTTCTCTAGTGGCTTTCTTTAATTAATTATCTTGCAAAGTTACATTATAAATTACATCATCTAGATCTATTGGAACTCGAGTTGCAAAATATTGTGCTGAAATTCCACAAGAACTTTTGCAATCTACTTGATTCCGAGAGAATTTATAGTCTTGATATATCCACCATGTATCTTGATAATAAAATGGAGCACCAAACAATGATTCTCTACCATTATCTGAATTGGTAACACAAATATATCTTTGTGTTACTACATATCCATCTGTAAACATGTTTTCTACAGGGTGTATTTCATCTAGCCATGCATAACCCATGCTGTTCCAAATTCTTCTACAAATCTGACCATTAACTTTTAACTCATAAAAATTTTCATTTTCAGGTGTCCATTTGTCACCTTTCCAAGTCCAGATACTATAGAGATATTCAGTTAGTTCCTTTTCCTCTTCAGATAAAGTTATTGGGTCTTTAAGAGACTTTTCCCAAGCTTTTTCAAAATTATCCAACGCTAGGTAATGTTCTTCCCAATCATAAATTGTTGTCGAAGTTGTAGTCGTATTATTTACAATCTTTTGAGTAGTAGTTGATACTGTTTCTACATTTTCGATGTTCGCTTGATTAGAAGTACAACTTATAAAAATAACTATAAAAATTAATTTTTTCATACAAACATCATATTTGGGTCTTGTGGTCCATAATGTGTTGGACATTTGTAATAGTATCTATCTCTAGCAAGTTGATTGTCAACAACTGTAAAAGAGTGTGTGGTCCACTCAACTGTTTCAATGAAGAATCCACTATTACAATCTCTACAATGTCGATATTCAACACTGGATAACTGTCGTACTATTTGAATAGTATCTCCACACTTATTACATATCTCATCAGTGATAATTTCATAACCTTCATTTTGTATAAAAACTGCCACAATCCATGGTCCTTTAAACATTGTTAAGTAAATTATTCCCTTACCAGTCTCATTGTTTATTTCGCCCAAATCTCCACACTCTGGTCTACATAAATGTGCGTCTATATACAATCGAGAATATAAATCATTTTTCATTACTACTCCTCTTCCTAGTCTTAATTTCTATAATCCTTTCCACCCCAAAAACTAAACCATTTATCCGATCTAATTGGAAAATCTTCGGTATTAATTTTGAACCAATTAAAGGGTTGATCACACATATAATATATTTCGATACCAAGGTTTCTGATTTTGTTATTATCAATTTGATTAGTGATTAATGGGTGATCTTTTCTGATATATATCCAAGATTCATTTGATAATTCTAAATATATACAATTTAATTTTAAACCCCAATTCGGTCTGTAGCCTGTTTCATCTTGAAACTTAACACCTGTTGTAATATCAAAACTTATACTATTTAAACTCCCATCCATTTCTTTTGGAGCATTGAAAGACAGATCTTTCATATTTTTTTCAGTATCTATATTGTGATGTGAATAATATATCTCCCAAGAACCACTACTTGGACTATTTGAAACAATAACTTTTCCGTCAAACAATTTAAATTCATATAGATGACCTCTAAGCCAAATATCTCTTTTGGTAGAATATTTTATTGGATTAGGAAATTGATTACTCCAAGGTGTTAATATTGCACCATTTTTGTCATACTCAAATCCCAATTCAGAAAAGCTTGCATTAAACATAGGATCATGAAAATATGGATTTGTAAATGGTTTCATATTTACTACTTCTCCATCTCTTTTCGTAGTTGATTATCAAATGTATTATGTAAATCTTTCATATCTGGATTTCGATACCACCATCGTTCACTAAGAAAGACCTCTTGATGATGTTTCCTGTGCGTAAATTCGCTTTTTTTCCATTCATCCCAACCCCCAAGTTCAGTTTTGTTTATTACAAATATTTGTGGTGACAGTCTTGTGTGAAGATAAATCCTGTCCCAACAAAAAGGTCTTTCGAACCGTCCTTTAAATTGTTGAAAATGAGCGTAAATTACTGAGTTATATCCAAAATGACGATTTCTTCTCCAATCATCAGGAAAACGTTTTACTCCTCTAAAAAATCTCCATTGAAGTTTTAATATTTCCAGATTTGGTTCGATAATATTAAATGTGATATTGTCTGCATGTGATCGATACGAAGTCCCCCTACCTAGGACTATCCTTGCTCTATCTCCATTTGAATCTCTATTTGTAGTAATAGCCCAAGAGCCTCCACCCATATATCCACCAATATGATGTTTATAATCAATTGAAATTTCTCTGAGGTATGGGAAGTCTTCAATTTTCATAAATCAATTCCTTTGTTAATAAGTTTTACAAGTGAAATGTCTTCGGCCTGGGTATATATGTGTTTAGGAAAATTATTTTCTGATGCCTCAATGGTGTTTGAATCAGCACCAAAAAAAGTTAACAAAAATATTGAGTCAAAAGTGGAATCAGGAGTTAAATTAATAGTTATTTGACTCAATTCGTTTCTTTTTTCAAAGAGTAACTCATAAGTAACTGTTTCCTTCCAAACATTTACAATCCTTGGTTCTCTGATACTTATTAGCCTTCCAAGGCTTTCTAAATTTATGTTCTCATAACCATTTCCAAAACAAATTGGAAGAGATAATGCATAAGAGATTTGAGATAATATTTTTCCTGTTGAAATAATATTCCACGATCTATAGCTACCTCCCCAACCATATCTCTTTGAGTAAAGAATTTGAGAATTGTCACTAAGGGTATATAAAGTGTCATACTCAGAACCAAAAGAATGTACACGGTTTTTAACTTCTTTACCCTCTATAATCTCTAGATTGATTTGTTCATTTTTAATTACTTTATGCCAGGGTTGGAGAGCCTTATGAACCGTACTTAATCTTAAAAATCTATGAATGAGTTTGTCTTTTTTATCAATTGGCCAAACTCCCCAATGATGTTTACTCCAAGTATCCTCTTCTGGTTTTTCATAATTTTTTACTAGATCGTATGTAATCTTTGAAACCATCTCATAGATAGCATTTAAATGTACAGAGTTCTTTGGTTCTTCTTTATAAAAATTATGCGACATTATTTACTCCTGTGTATATATCAGTAGTAAATAAAAAAACGAGCAACATCAGCTCGTTTTGATGAGGAACTTAATTGTCATTAAGACCACATCCTAATCCACCTTACTTTCCTCAAAGCAGGTTGGCAGAATAATTGCTTATTCACTCCTGATGCTTAATTTAATAATAATCTAATAGTCGAGTAAGACAAAATATGACAGAATGCTTTTATTAAAAAAATTCATCATCACTTGAATAAAAAGGATCTACAAGCACATTTAGATATTTTTTAACATAATTGAATTTAAAATCCTTAATATACAAATTAATAATTACAAATGAGACAACAAGAATAGAGATATCTGGCACTGTAAAGGTATTGAGGAACTCAAGGTTAAAAAACAAATATACTACAGGAGCAAAAAGAGATAATCCTAAGAGATAGAATTTAATCTTCATATTGAGATACATTCTTGAATAATAAAATGTACCAAATGCAAATAACGCATGAAGTCCTAGAAGGTTTATAAAAAAACCTCCAATTCTTCTCATGTCATTAAGAAATCCCTCGGGAGCAATAAATGAAGTAAGTAGTAGTAACAAGTGATAATTTAAAAATAATATTGCTATAAATATTAAAAATCTAGTTACTTTATATTCCATGTCTCTCATTAATTACAAATATAGAAATAAGGTACGACAGATTTCTGTCGTACTGAGTTTTTAATTTGGCAAAAAATAGTTTTCAACGCTTTTCAAATCTGGATATTCTTTTGGTAATTATTCTTCCTCTAACATAGCTAAATCTTCCATCTCGTCAGCGCAGCTTGCACAAAATACAAATGTAGGATTATCGGAGAATATATAGCTATTGCAATTTGAACACCTTGTGTTTTGTGTTGATTCAAGTTGTTCTCTAAATGCTGTAGTCAAAATATGAATAGTCATATAGTGATTTACCATGTGTTCTTCAAAACTACGCTCTTCCATAGCCTATTTATTTAGATTTCTTCCGTAGAAGGTTACTTCTTGTATGGAGCATCTAGATTCTTGATTATCAATATTTTGTGGATAATTCCTCACAATTTTTAGCGTCAAATTGTAAAGTATTTCTGAATTTATATCTATCCACTGTGATATGTTGTCGTGCTCTAGTTCTTTACTTACAAAATATTTTGACTCATTGTCACTAGTTATACCTAAGGTTGCAACAATAATACTCTCTTCAAATACTGTTGTTGATTCTGGATTATGAAAAACCATAAATTCAAGGAAGATTGGTTCTTTGAAAGTAAAGGTGATTGTTTCCTCTTGGCATAAATTACTACTACTTTGCCAAACTGTATCAAGATTATCAAACAAATTTGTACAAGAATATTCCTCAGATAGATAAGAAGTCGAATCGCATCCTGATGGGTATTTCTTTTCCAATGCGATGAAATCTTCAGAGGGTTCCTCCTCGTTTTTGTTTATTTCATCTTTGATATCTCTCATAAATTTTGTTCCGTTGACGTCGACTACTTCTTTGCCATTGGGTGGGTATTGATTTTCTCTAGTTTCATAAGCTTCAACCATCGATTCACTTACATAACCCATAAAAAATATAAAACTTGCAACAACAATATATAGTGAATTCTTTAGCATTCTATTTATTACCTCCTTGTAATATTTGGTCTACAGTAACTTCCTCTTTCTGAAAACTTATTAACTCGTCCCATCCTGATTGTTTTGGGCTACACATAGGCTTTTCATTGTCTAAATAATCTTGGTAAATGTCTGAATCAAAATTAAGATCATTTACCACTTGATAATTTGAAAATATCATTGGTAGATTTGAATCGTACAAAAGTCTCAGTTGCATTAAATCAACTTCAGTGAAATAGGTAACTGATTCAGCCCAGTCTGCATACGACATAACAGAATCTGTACATAAATTATGTCCTAAACCTAGTGCATGACCAAATTCATGAATTAAAACATGTTTTCTGTAACTTGAGCTGTAATTTGAATCTACCCAAATCCAACCATGCTCAGCAGTATTTAAAGTTGAGTTGCTTCTGTAGTATATTCCAGCATATTTCCTTTTACAGTCATTAACTATATCTGAAAACACCTCTGTACATGGTGCAAAATGAATTGGTAAATTAATGTCTTTTGGGTTGGCTGAGTATGAGATGTCTAGCTGCGGAGCAATGATATTCAGTAGTTCCAACATGGTACTTATTGTTTGTAAATCTTCTTCTTTTACATCTCCAAATAAGCCGACAAATACTTTTCCATGCAACCTATGTTTATCAAAAATATACTCAGCAACATATTTTTCTTCACCATAGCGAACATCGTTATTCAACAAAGCCAGAGCTGCCTCGTGGGAAGGCGGGAGAAGCTTATTAAAGGTTTTGAGCTCTCGTTTTTGAAAGAAATTATCCAAATAAGCTTGCTCACCAATTTTTCTAACATCATAGTTTGCTTCATAAACAGAACCTATGACATTATCTTGGTAGTAAACGGGTAATTTCTGAATGTTGTTGTAATTTAGTGAATTAATTGTGAGTAGTGTTGAATCGTAACAATCGATATTGTTTTTTGAGCTAGCAACTAAATTGAGTTTCCAGTCTTTAATTAGATACGTATAATCTGCATCAACTCCGCTCAGTAGCTTTATATTAAGTGAGTGGTTTTTTGTTTCAATGTCAATAGGAAGCGAGGAGATTGCATGCATATGATAAGCATTTTTTGAGGATTCATAGTTATAAATACTATTTGGTTGTATTACCAACTTGAGAGATTTTATGTCATTATCACTAGGTGTTGATGGAAACATAAGGTTAATGTTTTTCTTATCCTTAGAAATCTCAGCACTAATCTCGCCCCAAAATTTATCATCTTCACAAACATTATATAAATTTTTACTTTCAACTGTATTTGTTCTTTGTTCAGTGCTTTGAATTTGTGAGTAATCTTCAGTATTTTGGATATTTATTTGATTAACAGTTACAAGGCTTTGTTTATCAGAAGTTAAATAATTATATGTTATACCTAACTGGTTAAAAGCAAATACAGACCAAGACAGTATCCAAGTAATTGCAACTAAAAATACTTTCTTACTCATTAATTATTTACCCACTTCAATATCTGCTGTGATAGCTTTTTACCACCTAAATGAGATGGCTCTATTGGATTTGCATAATCCTCAGGAGAAGTAAAAATATTTCTTAACTCAAGTACGTCGACATTGAAAGTTGCACCTGTTGTAAAAATAATATCATTGAGCATCGAGACCATTGCCTTAGAGGCAAATGCAACATTTGAGTAATAGGGGTCACCCATTAAATTCCCCTCATAAACTGTACACAATAAAACTTTAGAATTTTGTTGTGACAAATTTTCAACAATGGTTCGATATCTCTTTTTAATTGGTGCCAGTAATCCGACAGCTTGTTCGAGTAGCTCAACTACAGTTAACTCCAAAGAGCTTTGTAAAAAACTCATATGACCGAGTAGATCATTACCGCCAATAGACAAAACATTGTGTGTTGAAAGATTCGTTAAAGAATCTAGCTGGTAATTAATTACATCTTTAGTTGTGTGTCCATCAACTGCTAACTGTTTAAACACATAACCAGACTGGTCTTCTAAATGTTCTTTAACACTTAACTCACCTGGATTTACATAGACCTTATTATCTATGATGCTATCTCCTAATAGACTCACATAAGCCATACTTACGCATTCTCCTTTTCTTTTTCAGGCACTTTTACAGGTTCTGACTCAGGAACCGGTATAGCCTCAATTACTCTTAGTGGTTTTCCTATCTCCATATTTTTCCTTTCTTATCTTTCATCAAAATTTACTCGTTGGTACTTTGGCATTGAATTTCTTCCTTTTTTTTCCAAATGCTGTTCAAAGTATGGATAAATATTCTTAAACCAGAAAGAAGGGTACTCTTTAGAGATAAAAGCCTCATCTAGTGCTTCATTAGCTGAATATTTTTTTTCTAAATATGAGTGATAACGAAAACCTAGAAGCTCCGAAAGGTTTGGATAGGTTAAAAAATTAAATTTATCATTTTTTTGTTCGCTCAGCATGCAATTAAAGTGTGCAAAAGAGAGTAAATAATCAGCGTAGTTTTCAAAAAATTCAGCTATGTGCTCCCTTTTCATGTGTTGCCCTAGAGTGGTAGGAGAACCAAGCCATCTATTTCTTCTATATCTAGCACCTAAATTATTTCTACTTCTATCAAGATAAGCAATATTGCTACTATCCCTTCTAAGTTTTTCTAATATAGTTTCAAGTGATGGATGCTTAAAATATAAAAATTTATTTGATTCTTTCATAACCTCTGAAATATAACGCACCTTTGTATACATCAAGGGGTGGTCTCTTAGTGGAAGATACTCTGAGTTTTTTGTTTGATCCCCTGTGAGCATTTCATAGTCTGAGAGTTCATCTAATGCATATTTAAACCGGAGTTCAAATTCAAGCTCGAATAATTTCATCATATTTGTCATATAGTTGTCTATATATAACATCCATTGATAAGTGGTATGTAACATTTCAGCCTCATCTTTATTTAGTTTTTTCCCAATAAGTGAGGTAATTTGATAAAGTTTATCTATATTAAGCAAAAGAAACATTTTTTTTGGGGTTACATATTCAGATCGATATCCCAATTCACACTCAATAACAGTTCCAGTCAACTCGACTTCACCTAAAAGACTGAAATCTTGTATTTCTAGTGTTTTTGCTACAGGGCTATAAAACAGAAGTTCAAGAATAGATTTTTGAGTGTCTTCATCATATCTCTCTAGAATCGAAAGCATTCTATCAAAATCTCTTACGATGGCATCAGTACCATCGTGACTAAATGAACGTGGACTTTCCTTACCAAATGTGTTTACAGAGTAAAAACCACAGCTACAGTAGGGGTTTGGAGCTTTATGATTAATATGTAAGCAGTGCGATGCACCAGACCATGGTTTCATAAAATCAGATTCATCACCAAATCCTGGAGGTAAAACATCATTAAACTCACTCCAACCTCGTTTGAGTTGTGTAGGTTTTTGAAATGCATTTTGATGGCTAAATTTCCAAACACGGTATGCAGTAATAGAGTTAGGGACAACAAGTTTCTCTATTTTATTCGGGTTACATGTTGTACAAACAACTCCATGATGCTGTCTTAATCTATTTACGGTTACACAACTGCATTTATTTATATTTCTCATTAATATTTTCTCCCAACATGACCAATATGGAACAATCCACAAAAACTACAGTGATACTCTTTTATTAATGAGTGTGTGCGTATACGAGCTCTTTGCGCTTTTTCTTTAGCAGTCTTCTTTGTGTGATACTTCATTTTTCTCCTACAGCTCCAACATTCATTACACAAACAACTTGTGCCATTGAACATAGACCAACATATAGTCGATCTAGATGGAATACGTTCTTCCTTCATCACAGCCCTGTCTTTTTAGTGATTTTCACCAATATTATATCTATTTATAGTGTTTATGACAAATAAAAATATCTTTTTTTGTATTTTCCACTAATAATAAGATTATTTATACTTATGGAATGGGTGCGAGTGATAGATTTCCAGTTTCTCTAAATGCAGTGAATATTGTCTGCTTTAAGATTGACTGGGAAGAGAGAGTGTTAAATGTACTTCTTGTAAAAAGAAATATTTCGCCATATAAAAATAAGTGGTCGCTTCCTGGTGGTTTTGTCCAAGGAGATCAGACGCTAGAGGAGGCTGCAAGAAGAATCTTTGTTGAAGAGACTGGAATCTCCCCCGCATATTTAAGCCAGTTTAGGTCTTATAGCGACACCAAAAGAGATAAACGTGTTATAAATCAAAGATCTGGTCAGAAAGCAAGAGTTTTCACTACTGCATTTACTGCTATTTACACGAGTGATGAAGAGCTACAGTTAGATAAAGAAAGTGAAGATATTAGATGGTTTAAGATTTCAAAAAGATACTTTTCAAGACATATACCAGAAGATATGGCTTTTGATCATTATGAAATTTTAGTAGATACTTCAAACAGATTGAGGGCAACGCTTGAGTATAGTGGTTTAGCAACCCGTTTCTTATCTGAGTTTTTTACATTAGGGCAGATTCAAGATGTATACGAAATACTGTGGGAAGTTGAATTAGATCCTGCAAACTTCAGGGAGAAGTTAACAAACGTTGATGGGTGGATTAGGGAAGTAAAAAAAGTACCTGAAAATGTAAAATCAAGAAGAGGTAAGCCGCCAACTTGGTACAAGGAAGAAAGCCTAACAAATTTTGAGAGAATGATTTCTAATCCAGAGGGTGAAAAAATAAGAAAAAAAGAAGTTGAGTATCAAAAAATTGTTGATCAAAATACTACTGAGATACCCATAGTGAAAAATATAAAAAAAAGTTAGCTTTTACTTCTTATGAGTGCGATTAAACAAGCGAAACAAGAAGAAAATAAATTAAAGCATTTAATTGATGAGTTTGTCGTAACTTTTTCAGGTGATTTTCGAGTTTTAGTTATTGAAGGTCCAGCTGGATCAGGTAAAACTGAGATTGTCAGATATCTTAAATCTTCTAATAGAGGTGGTAAGGTTGCTTATAGTGCTCCTACACGTCAAGCAGCTTCAAATCTGAGGTTAAGAAAAATAAATTATGCCAGAACGACACAAAAATATATATCTGACTTTAAAGTAAAGTCTTTGAATCCATCAGAATTCGATATATTTGTTGTAGATGAAGCTTCATTATTAACTAAAAAGATGATTTATGATTTATTTGACGCTACAAAGTCTAATTTAAACTTAAAGTTTCTCTTCTTGGGTGATTCTGGTCAAAACTATCCATGGGACCCTAGATCTGGAACTCAGCAAATATTTTATGGTTTAGAAATTAATGAACTAATAAAATTATATAAAAGTTTTTTTGGAAAATTACATCATAATCTTAGTCTTGGAGATAATGAATTTAGAAAAATAAATCTAAGTTCTAACTGGAGACTTCTAAACAAATCTACTTCGGTTTCTAAAGAATATTCTGAAATATTAACAAAATTACGAAGTGGGGATTTTGATGGTGATTTCGACAATTTACTTGAAATTGATGAGATAAATGAATTTAGAGAAAAAGACTATATTTCTCATCTAATTAATACTAATCATGAAGGGCTTCCAAATTCTCTATATAAAATAATAAAGAGGGATAAGTTAAGTGATGAAGAAAAAATTCTAAGGTGCATAGAAGAAATCCAAGATGCTATATTTTGGAAAAATAATGTTAAGGGTTTTTTTGGTGAAAAATTTAGTGAAGAAGAAATTCGTAAGACTGTCGTCAAAAGGTTTGATTTAAAACATAGTAGACCTGCAATGGGGGAAATTTATAATCAATTCTTCAGCACAAAAAAGAATAGTGCTACAAATGTTATTAGCTTATTTAGATCTAATAAAAATGTACATCAGGCCAACTTAGAAATAAGACAGCATTTAACACATGTTAAAGAGGAGGTCCCTAAGTTATATCAACTTATGGATAAAGAATTAATAAGCTATTCATTAAGAGAACTTATTCCAGTTAAGGGAGACTTTTTGTTTGTTGCGGGTTATGACGAAAGGTTCAATGAGAGTATAAATTTAAAAAACAACACTCAAGAGGCTATTTATCCTGGTGACTTAGTAATTGCAAGCAGCAATTTAGAAAGGCCATTAAAATCTAGGAATGTACTGAATTCATTATTTAAAGACAAGAATTATTTTTTTCAAATTGAAATAGAGCCTCTTATATATCTTCCTGAAAATTTTCGTCAAAAAGCAGTTCAGTTTATTTATAAACAAAAGAGGTCGGTTCTTATTTGGATTGGAGGAATGGCCATTGAAGATAGAAAAGAAGCCTACACACTCTTTAGAGAACAGGTTAAAGATATACAGGAATACGTTTCGTTTCATAAATCAAACTCAAGAAATGAGGATACTAAAATACTTCATCAAGTACTTTCTGATGTTAACTTAACTCTTGATGACTACAATATTTTAACTGGGGGATATTCTAAAAAAAGAGCAGGGGGGATTCCGAAATATCCTTGGGAGTCACCTGCTGAAAGGAAATTTTCATCAAAGGCAACAGCAATAAATGGACAAACGGCAGCAAGTATTAAAAAAAAGGTAACAAAAATTAAGTCTGAAAATAGATCAAGTAGGGAGGAAGAGCTTAAAGAACTTGAAACAATAGCAGAAAACTCAATTCTTATTTACTATGCTTACGCATTAACCCATAGAACTGCTCAGGGAGGGGAATGGAAAAATGTAATTATTGAATCTGCTGATATATGGAAACAGGACCAAAATAGATTTCTTTATACTGCTTTGACTAGATCTTTGGATGGAATCTATTTATCTTACATTAAATAACTAAATTTTTAGTTTGAATTAGTCCTAAGCTTCTATCTTCTTGAGTGCCTACAACTACTCCTCTATCCAAGAATGAATTCCTATGTTCACAACTAGTTTCCGGGAGTAAGGCACATGAATGACAAGCTCCTAAGTTTTTATTAAAAGGACCTTGTGGATCACCCTGATTACAAATTGGATCAGTAGAGCACCATCTAGAGTTAGTAATAACATCATGAAATAATTTATTAAATATTTCGGGATCTACAAGCCTTGATAGCCCGCCAAGTGTGCCCTCTTCGTCTCCCGCAGCGGTATAAATCAATAAACCGCACATATCTTCTTTATTTTGCTGGTTTACATATAACCTTTCAGCAATTGAAGCTGCGTTGTATCCTGCATAAGTTGTCATCTCATTAATTAATAAGTGAGAAAATGTATGAACAAACAATAAGTCTAAGTTTGGGACATAATTTGAAAAGGGGCTATCTTCATCTAGGTCCTCTAAAAGAGATAATCTTGAAGTGACATTCTTTTTATTTGAATGCTCGTCTATTAAATTTTTATTAAACTCAATGAAAATTCCTTCACCATTATGTTGAACCCCTGGAAGCCACCTTCTTCCTTTTTTTTGAGAATTTTCCCATAATTTTGTGTCAGAAATATTCTCTAAATCAATTTCTCCCTTAGACCTTGTAAAGTCGATTAAAGCTTTTGTTTCTACAAGCTTGTCTACTACCACTAAATTATTAATATATTCCTTGATTTCTGGAGAATACTTTGAAATATTTTGAACTCTAGTTCTTAACAGTGGGTTGGAATTATCCTTTAAAAGAGTTTTATATTCAGCTTTTTTGTATTCTTCTGGTGTCTTTGGAATATCTTTTTCAATAATTTCAAGCTGTGTACTATCATTGAATAACTGAGATCTCAATACAGCTTCTATTTCTTCAACTTTGTAAATTTGATTTTCATAAATATCTTCCAAAATATCTTCTGAGGCATCTCTTATTCTCTCATTCTTCTTATCAACATCATCTTCATATCTATACAGACGTCTTGATAGCTTTATTTTTTCATTTTTTAATTTTTGATTAGTCATAAAATCATCATTTATTTTTACTAAATTTTCGTTTTGAGAATTTAATGGAACATATAGTGATGTTAAGATTACTGGTTTATAAACACTTGAACCAGACCTGTAGATTGCTTTTGGTATTTGGTCACACTCTTGTTTTTTATCCGATCCATACCAGGGTGTACTGCCGCTACATAAAAAATTAGGTAGTTTTTTCTCTAGATTGTAAAAACAATCCTCCAGAGTTGCACTTGCTTTGCATTGATCATTTCCACAAATAACCTCTTGTGTTGCTATTCCTTTACTTACTACCTGTCTAAAAACCAACCTGTCTTTGTTGCAATTTTCTTTAATTTTTAATGAGTATTCACCTGTTGAATTATCACGGTACGAATGAGCCCATTCAAACCAAGGAAAGTCATCTATATGTCCATTATCGCAAATAGTTATCATATTAACTTGATACAAGGGGGCTTTAGCTGAACATTCATCACACTCTAGCCCTTCAATTAATGCTTCTTGATCCAAAGTTTGAGGCTTTCGTTTTAATCTTCCGCAAATTCCACCACTAGTCCATATACTTTCTTTAGGTCCAACATTATTTGAACAATACATATATCTTGGAAAAAGAAAGTAAGGAATAACAATTTCTGCATTTGTAATAGTTCCTCCTTTATAAGGTTGTTTTCTATATTGTGGAGGATAATTAAAGTAATCTACATCAAGAAACTGCCTTAGCCTATATTCATCAAAACTCCACTCTTCATCCTCATATTTATCATCACTGGATTTTTTATTTTGCTTCGTAATTTTATGAAGCCAAAGATCCAAGCTTCCACAAATCATAGAAATTCCACCAACCATAATTCTTAGTGAGCCAACTCCAAAAACACCGGCTAATTGTGACCTTCTTATATCATCAACCACTATCTTCACCTATAAGTCTGTCGTTAATAATTTTAGGCCTAGAAGTTTGTTCAACTGATCTCATTGAATTAGGAGCATTAAAGGACTCTTCAAAATATGTCGCTGCAAACTCTCCTTGGCCAGTTAAGAGAGGCTTTACATTTAAATCAAGGTCATAGTCGTTTGCTTCCCACTTTAAAGCATTGGTTTTCTTCCATCTTGTTTCTAACTTGTTGAACTGAACTTGTAGATATTCAATCTCGTGATCTTTAGATTTTACTTTAATTGCTTTTTCAATAAATAACTCTCGCAACTCATTAACTAAATTTATAGGAAATTCATCTAAATTTGGATCATACTCTAAAACAGCCATGGGCAACTTCATTCTCAAGAACATAAACAATGCTCCGTCAATAAATCTTTCAGTTGCTGGTAAGGAAAAGGGTGTTACTGAGGTAGGTTCTACAGATGAATATAGTCTTTGATGAAATGATTTGAATTTTTCATAATGTGATATATCTCTAGGCCTGCCTTGACCAAATATAGTGACAACAAGACCAGCTGCTTTTGACCTTCCAACTCTTCCTGCTACCTGAATATATTGGGAAGTATTTTTTGGTTGTCCTAAAATAGTAAGCAGTGATAATCTCTGTATGTCTACTCCGACTTCAACTATGCTAGTTGCTAAAACTGCTCTTAAAGGCCTTTCATTGCTGAAAGTTGAGATTTCCATTTTTTTCATTGCGTCAACTACTTCTTTGCTTGATCGTCTTGACGTAAGCTCTTCGATTTCACTATCCCAAGGTTTAAAGTTTCCCTTTTTTCCAAATAAATTAAATCTATTGCTTAAAAGCTTAAGCCTTCTTTGAACATCTTCATGGTAAATTGACCATGTAGTCCCAAGCTCCCTAATTGAATGAAAGTAGTTTAAGTTAGTCCACCATGGATCTCGAGATTCTTCAGGAAGAAAATTGGGGCTTCTGAGCAAGTTTGATAGTACTCTTGCTTGTGCCTCTTGTGAAGAAAATGTAGGAAAAGAAATTCCCAAATATTTTTTGCCATCTTGATTTCTATCTTCTTGCGCAAAAAATGAATCTGAAATATCTATTCCAGACGATGGGAAAAGAGACATTTCCTCTCTTCCGAAAAGTCCTAGAATCTGGGCTTTAGAATTTTTAATTGTAGCTGTAGAGCATATAATTTTTGGCTTACGTAAATATCCATCACTATCATTCCAAGTGCAGAGGTTATCAATTATTGTTTCAAAAAAACCAAAAGTAGAACCAAGCGCATTTGAAATCAAATGAAGCTCGTCTTGGATTATTAATGAAGGTGGGGGTTTTATTCTCTCACCTGTTTCATCTAAACCGAAAATACTCCTTGCTTCTGGTTTCCAAATTAATCGAGCAAATTTATCAGCAGTTGATATTATCAGTGATGGTTTTTTTTCATAAATGTCTTCATCAATTAAATAGACTGGAAGAGATTTATTAAATTCACATGTTTTGTCAGGACATGATATTTTAATTTTGTTATCTATTTTTCTTACCCCTAAAACCCTTAGGGCTACATTCTCTTCCTCTAAAAATATTTTATTCTGTGCAGCTTGTTTATAAGTTAAAGGTCCAATTTGAGCCCTACAAAAAGGGCATGCTTGCAAAATAAATTTAAATCTCGATGGATCAGCATTGTAATATAATAGATCATCATAAGACTCTGCTGCTTGCTTCATTGTATTTGGAGTTACTTCACCACCAACCCAAATGCCTATACTAAATTCTTTTTCACCAAATTTATCATTATTTTTTCTTCTTATATGCTCAATGCAAGTAATTAGTTTTGAAGCTCTTTCAAACTGTTGAGCAGTTAGCAATCTTAATGTGTAGCGCATTAATGTTTGTACTCCATCATTATCACGATCATTTAATCTGCTATAAAAAAGCATGAAGGCTGTTATTCCTAGATAGGCTTCAGTCTTTCCACCTCCAGTTGGAAACCACAGAAGATCTACAACGTCTTTTGATTTTGATTGCTTGTTTATAACAGACTCAAGGGATAAAAGGATAAAGCCAATTTGAAAAGGCCTCCAATAGCCTTTTTCAAAACTATTGCTTTTTAAATCATTAATCCATTCTTCTTTATTTTGAAAACTTATTTTTACTCTGGCTGAATCAACGGTAGCTTCTCTAATTTCATTTGGAATACTTTGCTGAAGAAATAAGGCTTGATTCATATATTTAAAAGCCTCTAGAGAAGTTTTATTTTCAGAATCTAAAATATTACTAAGACCAGATCTCATCCTTTCTAAGCTTTGAGTACAGAGATCTATGTTGTTATCAAATATTTTTATATATTTTTCTTTTATTGAGTCTTTTTGTGACAGAAGACTTTCTATCCATTCTTCATAATCATTTAGCATTTCTTCTAACTGATCTAGGTCTTCGCCTTTCGAAAGTTTTTCCATTGAGATCTTATATTTTTCTCCAGTCTTGTAACTTACAATATCTGGAGTTAGGGGTTGAATCTCATGTTCTGGTATAAATTCAGTAGAAATTTCATTATTTTCTTCAAATTGATCACTCCAAGAAACAGATGTACCATGACCAATTGCATATGTGTTCAGTTTTTTATATATAAATTCAAAAGAATTGTTTTCGTTTGGTTCTAATATTTCATCAACTAAATCAGAACTTTCTGGGTAAGGAATTATTTTAGATTCTTTATTATCGTCCAAAACTTTGATACTTAGTTTAGATTGATAGAACGCATTTACATTTGGGCTTAGGCCATCCGACTTATTTATTAGCGAAACAGTTGCAATATAGGAATTTTGATATTTTCTTATGTACGTTTTCAAAACAAGTGTGTTGTTAAAGTAATTAATTTCAACATCTTCTAAGAAACCTTCTACTGATATTTTTTTTATTTCTGAAGCAGAAAAATTAAATTCTTTATCTAAATTATTTCTTTTATAAAAAGTTGCAAGATAAGGATATCCTTTCTCAGATTTCGTTCCAGTTTCATCAAGAGGGTCTATTGTTTCACCATTACTATTAGATTTTCCCCACATTCTAAAAACTGGAAATTCTGAGTAAAAACCACCAGTAACTCTAATTTTTAATACTGAATCCTCAGTTAAGTTAAATCTGAAACTGATGCCCATTGCAGATGGCTTTCGAGAATGAGTTAGCTTTATAATCTCTGGCTGTTCGTCATTATCACTATATGACTTTTTATCCTTTCTTTTCTTTATGTCTTTGATAAAGTTCAAATTCTCTTCTGTATCATTAGTTGAATCATCAACAGTTAAACTTGTAATATCAATTTCTTTTAATTCTTCATCTTCTAAGCTTTCTTCTTCTGTAATTTCGAGACCCTGAGGATAGAGAATGCCTATTCCATATGTTTTTGAAGGAGAGGTTGTTAAGATTTCTTGTTGTGTTTCTAAATCTAAAAAACATTTGAATCTTTCTTCCTCGTTTTTAAAATGAACTTCGTTAGTTGTGTCTAGATCACTAAATTCTATAAACTTTGTAAGATTTGACGGGCCAAGCATATCCGCTCTTAAGAAATTAACAATCTCCTGTCGATTCTCACTATGTATATTTTTTGTCACGAAATGAGTCCTGCTTCAATAACTTTTTTATTTACATGCATAATATATGTCTCTAAAGATCTCGTGAGGCCTGTGTAAATCAATGATACCAATTCATCATTAACACTTGACAGGTGGGCGTGAGACTCAATGTCTGTCAAAATTATAACGTTATACTCTAAGCCTTTATATTTATATATGGTGGAATAGAAAGGTCCAGGTTCACTTTGAATGAGTTCTTGATAGTTGTATTCATAAAATTTAAGTCCTGAATTTGTATCATTTAATTTTTTTACTGCTGAATCTTTTGATAGCGGAGATAAGATCAAAATCTCACTTTTGTCATAACCCAAATGAAGCAAGTCCTCAATAGACTCTTGAAGATTGCTTAATTGGCTTTGATGGTCAGAATATTCCATAAACAGTGGTTCAGCGATACCATTTCTTCTTAAGAAAGGTCTTTGATATGGAGGATTCAAGCTTACTAGTCTTTCAATTTCTTCAGCTACGTCTGGTGTGTTTCTACAGTTTCTTCTTAAAGAAAGTTCAAAATGATTATGCCCCATTTCTTTTAAAATATCTTTGGTTGAATAATTATTGTTGAATAAATTTTGTTTTTCAAAATCACCAAAAAAATACCATTTTCCTGAGCTAAATCCACCAGTTAATAACCTATCAATTAAATACATATTTTTTTCTATTGCAATATCTTGAAATTCATCAATTACGATTACATCATATTTTATGTTGTTAAGTCTTAAGGCCTCCATGGCAGATTCGTATAATTCATCAAAGTATTCTTCTTCATTTTCATAATTTTCGATTCTGAGATTAAAACTAGATGATATTTCACCAAGCAAGCTGTGAAATGTTTTAATTTCAAACTTATCTGTTGAAAGCTTGTTTTTAAGAAAATACATTAGTCCCTTGTTAAAACATAAATAAAGAACTTTTAAATTTTCTTGGCCAAAAATATTACAAATTTCAGTAGCAAGGAGTGTCTTGCCAGATCCAGCCGGACCGGTAATCAAAAAGTTATCATTATTTCTGGCTGATTCAAGAACATTCTCTTGCTCGGGAGTTAAAACTTCAATTTCATTGTTAATTCTTTCTATTCTTTGTTTATAAGATTCTGAAATGCTTTCAATATTTGGTCGTAGAATCTTAATAATCTGTTCTATGTCTTTAGGCGTAAATAAATTATTTTTTTTAATTTGAAAATTACGATTTTTATATCTTTTTTGATCTTGTTCAGAAACAGCAGAGTTTACTCTCTGCTCAGTTAGATTATTTTTATTCTCAATTTCAATTTTAGCGAGAAGAGCTTTATGAATTAATGAAGGCAGGGGCTCCTTATTTAATTTATCAGCATCAATAATTTGCCAGTCGTACCACTCTGCTGAAGTAAATTCAAATTTTGCAAAAGGAAAAATACAGATATGTGTCCACGGGACGCCGCCAAAGCCAGTTGGTTTTTTTTCATGTTGCTTTATTAAATCCATTAATGACCACATATTTTCTTTAGCTTGTGTTAATGGGCTCTTTTTTTCTGGTTCGTGGTTTTTATTAAAATACCAGAGACCTTCCTTATATTTAATTTCCCTGTGACCTTTAACTTCTATCGTGACTACCCCCAAAGATGGGATAAACACTATGAAGTCGACTTCACCTTCTTTTTGGACAACATGGTCTACTATGTGATAACTGTGTAAAATCCACCAATCATCAATAGTTTTATCATTAGAAAATCTGTTAAAAATTTCTTCTTCTGCATCCGAGGGATTATTTGTAGCTTCGGCAAAATAAAGTTTTGGCAACATTCTAGGCATTATCTATTTCCTTTATTCCCCAGCCACCCCAACTCTTTGGGACTTTAACTAAACTATTTAATTTTGCTTCAATTCTAAAGGCAGATAGTGTACCCATGTTCTCTCCAAGCAAATCAAAATCAATCTGAACTTTTCCTGAAAAATTTCTTACATCCAGATTGTTGATCTTTTCTCTCAATAGTCTATCAAGTTTTTGACCAGCCTCAATATGTGCTGAATTTATCTTCTCCATTGAAGATACAATTTCTGAACTTTGTTTATCAGTATCTAGATATTTAAGCAAAATTTTAAAATGGACATTGTTTTTAGGCTTAATAGCATTTGTAGTCCATCTTTTTATAGTATCTTTATTCATGTAATTTATTCCTAAATGCTTTAATTCTGAAATTACTTTTTCTTCTGAAATTTCAAAAACTTTTTCTTTTAACGCATTCCTCCAAATCTGTTGATGTTGCCTACAAGCAGATCTAGATTCCCCTAATATTGAGTTTGCAATCTCCTCAAGAACATCTCTATCTGCTCCTTCCATTCTTTTTAAAATATACATACCTTCACCAACCTGGCTGGGGTGAACTTTTTCAATATCTAATGTTCCATCTTCATCAAAATCATCAACGACTGTTGCTTTTTCGTCGTGTAAAACATAAGCTGCATAATTTTTATTACTTTCCTCTTTACTTAAGACATAACAGTGTGCTTCTTCTATATTTTCTACGTTATCAATATTTTCAATAGAAACTAATTTATTAATACTTTCTAAATATTTCTGCTCATTAACCTGAGGTATCAAACTTTCATCTTTAAATATTGACCTTGAAGTATCCTTCATGTTTAAAAACATTGACTCGTTATAGCTAATTGCCTTTGTTTCAGGCAAAGAACCCACTAGGGAAATTTCAGGTTCTACAGCAATTGATGTCCACTTATAATGAGACCAATATATTTTTTTGCTCGTGGTGAAGTAAGTAAAAACTCAACAGACTTATCAGCAAAACCCCTTCTTTTTATCAATTTTGTAGCTTGTCCAAAAATTACAATTGCATCGTAAAACACATCCCCCCTGATTTGTGAAGGACTTTTTACAACCCATTTTCTATTTTGCCTAGTATAGTTTTCTAGCCAAGACAACGATGAAGGGTCTGTCTGAATAAAGCAAATACTGTGTGTTGGTTCAAGATGAGTTTTCATTTCGTCATACAGGGGGGAATCATTACTGTTTGATATAGTTTTTATGTTGTGCATAGTCTTATCAAGAAATACTGAGTCGAATATATTACTGTTTCTGATTTTTTCAAATGTGTTTGAAATATTTTCAATTTTTTCATCGATATATGAATCTTCAGTACTGAATGGAGCTACGGAGTTGAGCCAACTCCATCTTAATAATATTAAATCTTCGATACATTTCTCCCATATAGAAAAATTTGAAATAACTTCTTGATGGCTCTTTAGATTATTAATCTGAATAGATAACTCTTCTAAGGTAGGGTATTCGATCCTTCTATTAACGAACTCCGGGGTGTGGCTTAACCAAATTTTTTCAATACTCATTTTTAAACCTGGTACGCCATAATTTCACAACCCTTAGGAATATAATCTGGGTAAAGCTCTAATTCTTCTTCATTCTCTCTAAATAAATATTCTTTATTGTATAAATCAACCAACGTCGGAGCGTTTCTAGATGTTTTTGGAATCAAAATAATTTGTGTTTTACCATTTTCCCATTCAAAAATGCTTTCAAGATTTGTGTTTGGATTTTGAACAAATATGGATAATTCTGATTCATCAATCAACTTGTCTTCATTGCTGCTTAATATATTTGTTAAAAACATTTCCTTTTTTGATCTATTTAATAGAAGTAAGTCTGCAAATGAATATTTTATTTCTTTGTTGATTTGAAACTGTGTATTTGACTGTCCTACTAATTCTTTTTTATTGCCTGCAATTTGTATCATGTTTTTTGGAAGACCAAAAAGACCAAGTACGTCCACATTCTTATAGTAAGAAGGAAAGTTTGACATATCTACGTTTGAAACCTGTTCAGTTGGCTTGTCAGGAATAACAAAAGGTTTATTTGTTATTGAAACCAGATATCTATCATTATCTAAGGGAAATGCAGGATTGGCATATTTAATATCATTTGAGCTAATTTTTAACCAAAATACAGATCGTTCTATATCTATAGTGTCTAAAGCTCCTACAACTGGTTTTAAAGTATCTAATTCTTTATCTACAACAGATACTTCAACGCCTTTTTCTGATGACAATAATTTTTCCTTTGCTTCGGTTGCCGGTATAAAACCAGTAGTGAGAGAGGATTGTAAAAAACCACTTATTGCTCCTGTAGCAATAATGTGTGGGGTAAAAGACGCTGTTGGAACAAGTAATACATATTTTAAATTTTCATATTTTGCAGTTGCCGAATTCTCGCCTAGTTGAAATAAAAAATCAAACCAGTCTCCAAATAAATTCCCCAATTTATCATCAACAAATTTTCTATTCACAAAAACCTTCCTAAACAAAGTTTATTAATAAATTTATTCATTTTCAAAGTACTTTATGACCCTATATCCTTGCTCACTGCTTTCATCAAAAATAAATAAAAAGAGCTCTTTTTGATCAAAATTTTCATTATTTAAATCTTTTTCTTCAGCTTGAAAAATATTATTTATTGTTACTCCTCCTCAGCCTCTCTGTCTGCTTCATCCATCATTCTCTCTAATACCAGAAGGCCAAGTAATTTACTAGATTCAACTCTTAACCTTGAGTAAAATGAAGCAAATTTTGAAATTATTTTTATAAAGTCTTCTAGTTCCTCTTCTTGCATATCGTTTAAGTTTTTATTTATAAAAGAAGTAATAAAATCATCTACGTAAACTTCCTCCTCATCATCAATAAGGCTTAACAAATAAGATTTTTCAATAAATTTCTCTGGAATGGAATAAATATCAAAATTAAACACACTTACCATCCTCTTCGTCTCTTACAGAGAGTTCTATAATGCCTAGTGAGTTTTTCATAAGAAGAATATGTTTTCCTAGTGATACACTTTCAAAAGCCTTTGCATAGGTTTTCAATTCTTCATTGTTAATCACATGTGACGCTCTGTGGCCTGTTTGGTTTATATACAAACTTAAACAAGTCATTAAAAGCGAGGCTAATTCATCTTTTGTCTCTTTATGAAAAAAAGAAACTCCAGACTCTTCAAAAAATACTTCCTCATCATTAAATTGTGGGGTAGAAACTAAATCACTATAAATCATTTCTAAATGTTTGATGAAACTCTCAGATGACTTTGATGTCTTAAGAGATGTTCTTTTTATAGTTTTATTAAATTCTTTATATTTTCTCATTAACCTAAAACCCTGCTGATAACTTCCATTTTCTAATATGTCTTTTTATGGTTTCTCTCCATATATCTTTTAATCTTTTCAACATCTCTTTAAAACCCTGTACTATTTTTTTGATTACTGTCATTGCTTTCTGAATCTAAATAAGAAAGAAAGTGTCTGCAAAATACTCTTACTTCTGGAAGGTATGGAATTTGCTTAATGTTTGATGCTTTTAAAAATACTTCAACCTCAGCTGTGTTTATTTGTAAGGTCTCTGAAATTTGATCTATGTTTAGAGAAGTTGATAAATTGTCAAAATAATTAATATATTTAGTCTCTGAGGACATAAAAAAACCTCCGCGTTATTCGTTGAACGTTATTTATATTAGAAGTCTTCAAATTAAATGCAAATCAAATATTTAATTTTTTACGAATAATAATTATTGAGTTATATTTATAAGTGAATGCCTTCGGGTATTCGTTGAACAATATAAAGTAGCGGTCTATGTACCGCTACTTTTTTTTAAATTAAATGTCGTATCTCAAAATTAAAATAAGACCTGGATTTTTATTAAATATTTAATTATGATTACAAAGAAATGAAAAAGCTTACAGTTGTCGATCTATTTGCGGGTTGTGGAGGGCTCTCTTTAGGGTTGGAACAGGCAGGATTTCAATCTGTATATGTTAATGAACTAAACAATGATGCGATGGAGTCGTACTTAATTAATCGAGATCTTGAAAACCCTTACTTAAGAGAAAGATTTCACTCTAACGATGTTAAGTCAATGATTTTAGATAAAAAATACATTTTAAACCTATCAAAAGATCTAAAAAATACTTATAACTTAGACGTTAAGAGTGGAGAATTAGATTTAATAGTAGGGGGACCCCCTTGCCAAGGATACTCAGGAATAGGTCACAGAAGATCTTATTCTGTAAACAAAGAGCAGATTCCATCAAATTTTCTTTATCAAGACATGGCTTACTTAATCAGTAAGTTACAACCAAAAATATTTTTATTTGAAAATGTAAGAGGGCTTCTCTCAGGTCGTTGGAAGAAAGGTGGGGAAAAAGGAGAAATTTGGAGTGATGTATTAGAAACCTTTAATTCACTTAATGATTATCAATCATCATGGAAACTAGTAAAAGCAAAAGATTATGGTGTGCCACAAAACAGGCCAAGAGTACTTTTAGTTGGAGTAAGAAATGATATTAGATTACAAAACATAAAATCTAAAACAGCAGATGGTTTTTTACCGGATCCTTCAGGAACACCTCCAGATCCAGTAGATATTTTTTCAGACCTTATAGACCCAAACTATAAGAAAAAATATTTTAATGAAAAATATTTAAAACACCCAAGGAGTGATTATCAAAAAAGCTTAAGAACAATAAATAGAGTTTTATTGAAAAAAGGAAACGAATTAACTGAGCAAGAGTACTCAAGCCATAGTGAAAAAATTGAAAAAAAATTTCAATTTATGATTGATAACAATGGCAATATCCCAGAAGAAATGAAAACTAAAAAATTTTCTCAAAGATTGATTCCTAAAAGGTGGGATGATGGTGGTCCAAACATTACAGCGACATCCTTGCCTGATGATTATGTACATTATGCTCAACCTAGAATTTTAACTGTAAGGGAATGGGCAAGACTTCAAATGTTTCCAGATTGGTATAAGTTTGCTGGAAAGAGAACCACTGGTGGATCAAGAAGAGCTGGAAATCCAAGAGATAATAATTTTGATAGAGAGCTACCAAAATATACTCAGATAGGAAATGCGGTACCAGTTGGTCTTGCAAAAAAAATAGGTTCTCATTTTGTAAACATCTTAAAATAATTCGTTTTACATCAATTAATAAATAGTTATCCTAAAAATTATGACAGACATTAAAGAATTGATTGAAAAGCTAAATGAAGAATATTGGTTAGTTTATGTTGAAGAAATATCTAAAAGATTAAAACCAAAAATTCAAAAAAATGGTGTTCTGAAAGCAATTAGAGAGAAAGTGGATGAAGATTATAAAGAAAGGGTAAATTCTTTACATTCTGGGTTTATATCAGATAAATCAATTATTAATTTAGACGATCAGGTTAAAAATTTAACTGACGAAATATTAAAAATCAATAATATCAAGAACAATTCAATCTATTACGAATTTTTCAAACATTTAAAACACATTGAAAATCAAAACAATGAATTTGATGAATTAATTCTTATAGCAAATTTAATCGATGATACAGATATCAATATTTCTACAAAAATGAAGCTGAATAATATTGTAAGTAAAATAATAAACCAATCAATTAATCAATCAAATAAATCAAATGCAGGTGCTGCAGGTGAAACAATTACAGAATCTATTCTTAAAAAAATAGGTTTTACTGAAGGTACTCATTACAAAAAACAGTTTAAATCCAACGAAGGTAGTGACACAGATTTTGTCTACCCATATGTTGATGATTTTGATGATATTAATGTTCAAATATTTATGGCAGTTCAATTTTCTACTAATGATAGAGCTAGATTAACAAGCAGCGAGTTAAAAACTGGTGGAGAGAAGATAGCTTTAACATATAACGACTTTCCCTCTTCGACAAAAAAATTAAAAGATATTGGTGATCAAATTGTTGGAGATTATAAGAAAGAGAGAGTAAGGATCGTTGCGTGTTCTGAAGGGATTAAAAAAGAAATTATAAGGTGTGAAAAGTATTCAAAAATTGAGCGTGCTGAATATTTTCAAAATTATGCATCAAGTTTTGAAGAATATTTTGGACAATTGAAAAATCGATTTTCCTAAATATCATTAATAAAGGTATCTTGAAAGCTCTGCCTATTTACTAACTCAACTACACCACTATCAGTAACGGCAACTACTCCAGATTTAGGAACACGGTTATAGTTACTTGCCATAGCAAACGTATACGCACCAGTAGAAGTAGACATTAAAACATCTCCAGAGACAGTATCACTTGGCAACATTGCATCTTTTACTAATAAATCTCCACTCTCACAGTGTCTACCAGATACTGCATGCACTACATCTTCTCCAGTTTTCCCACCAGAGATATTAAAAAGTTTGTGTTCACTTCCATACAGAGCTGGTCTTGGATTATCTGACATACCACCATCAACTAAGATATATGGTTTCTCACCTCTATCATCTTTAATAGCTCCAGCAGTATATAAAATGACTCCTGGATTATTCACTAAGGCTCTTCCTGGCTCAATCATGACCTTATAGGAACCACTCCAGTGTTCTTTAATCCCTTCATGAATGGCATCTGCATAGACTTTTAGTTCATGATCTACTTCATCACCTGCATAAGGTGAAAAGAATCCACCTCCAGCATCAAAGACTATTTCTCTCTCCACACTTGCTGGATGTGCATTAAGAAAATCTGCACACTCACTCATTGCTTTTTTATAACGATCTGAGTCTTTAATCTGGCTACCAATATGAACATGTACTCCAGAAAAAAGTAAGTGAGGAGAGTTGTATATTTGTTGCAATGCCTCTTCTGCAAAACTAATAGAGATACCAAACTGTTGATCGTATCCAGAAGTTAACACCATAGGGTGTGTCTCAGCTCCAACATCTAAATTAATTCTCATTATTACGGGTTGTTTTCTACCTAACTTATCAGCAACCTCTTCTAACATTGGAATTTCAAAACGATTATCTACTGAGATATGTCCTCCATTATGTTGCATAAAGAACTCAATCTCATCTTTGTGCTTAAAAGTTCCATTAAATAAAGAGTT
>Ga0181413_1000041_pt1 | contig 28874 bp, 24 predicted proteins | sample 36SPOviralmetaG_FD_130111 | JGI IMG/M metagenome (GOLD analysis project Ga0181413, IMG submission 130111) | Marine viral communities from the oligotrophic San Pedro Time Series (SPOT) site, San Pedro Channel, CA, USA - 36 SPOT_SRF_2012-09-28 | ecosystem: Environmental > Aquatic > Marine > Strait... | reverse complement strand
CCCTGTGAGTATTCTGTTTGTTTTGCTAACACTTTCTTTCGTAGGATGTTACCAGCCCCTAGCCCTTTGCTAAACTCTCTGTTAGGGTTTATCTTACCGTAATACTTGCGTAGATTCTTCAGTTGTGTAGGTGTAATTGATTCTAACTTTTTTTTTTCTACCTTCTTCACAACTTTCTTTCTAGGCTTTTTCTCTTTCTTATCCTTATCCATATGGCTCTGGTCGGCGGACTTGGTGACTTTCTTTTTTTTCTTCTTGGGTGCTTCAGCTCCTTTGCCTGCGTCTTTGCGTCTTATGGCTTCTCGTATTACAGAGTCAGGGACATTCATCCCTCTCTTTTTCATTTCTGCTTTCAGTAAATCAAACTTTGAAGACATATAATATATATGAGATTATTTTTGTATGGCTAAATCTTTACGAGTTCCAAATATTCTTTTAACTTTCTTTGCTGGATTAAGAGGGTCAAATAATAAAGTTCCTTGTTCTACAGGCACATCACGGAGTGTGGCCTTTCTATAGTTTGGAGTGCTAGCATCTGGTATTACACGACCACTACTAGCATCATACTGGACGCTAGGTCTAGGGTCTTGAAATGATTCTTTAGCCTGTGCTGCCCCTGCCTGTCCTCCAAAACTACTAGATGCTTGGTTAGCCGCCATAAATGCGAAAACACTTTTAGCCTTATCTACCTGTTCTCCATAAGACCCAAAAGTCTCACCCATAGTCATATCTTCATATGATATAATGGCTCCTTTATCTAATGCGTGAGTCTTTGGCGGAGTTTGATGGAAAATACTAACCTCCTGACCGCCAATAGTAGTAACAGTTCCACCCAAAAATACAGCGTCTGTATAGCCTTTAAGTGCTTTAGTCCTTTTTGGTTTATCTCCAAATGTTAGAGGTCTATCATATCTTTCACCAATTTTAAATATTCCTTTTTCTCCTTTTGGTCTATACAATAGGGCTAGATTCATTTTACCACCCTGATATTCTCTAGTGCCTTCAATACCATAGACTTTTTGTGCCTGACCTTTACCTTTTACATCCTGTAATTCAGCGGCGGCTTCTGCCTGTATATTTTCAAACTCTTTCTTACCTGCTTGGAAACGCTGGACCAAGTTAGCAACAGCATCGCTTACATCAACACCTTCTATGGCTCTCAATTGTTCCTGAATATTTGGTGCTGCTAACTGAATACCTGTTCTTCTTAAAAATTCATCCAGTCTATCAAACTCTGGATTCTCTCCTACAGGTCCTCCTACTGTTAGATATTGTGTTAGTACTCTTTTAAATATTTCTGTTTCTTCTGGACTTCCACCTTTCTCTATAAACTGTGTTACCAATTCACTAACTTGATTAGTTCTCTTACCTGCTATAATGCTAGCCTTGGCTTCTAAACCAAAATATTTTCTTAATTTGGCGGCTTGTAACTCTTTCTTTTGAGACGCTGGGTCATCTGCTAACTCTGCCTTTCTTTCTGCTGCTGATGCTTTGTCTGCTTGACTCTGTGCCTGTCTGGCTGCTTCTATTTCAGGTGGTAATGTCTTTTCACCTAATACCTCATAATCTTTTAACATTAATTTTATTTCTTCAGGAGTTCTAGACTCTTTGGCTAACAACTTATTAATTCTATCTCTGGCTCTCTTTCTAGCCTTTTTCTCTGCTGCCGCTGACTTCTTGGCTTTTTCTTGTTTGGCTGCTTCAAACTTTTCACCTAGGATTCTCTGCCTTTCTATCTTTTGTTCTGGTGTGAGTGATGCTATAAATTCATCGTGTAAGCGTTTGGCTTCCATCGCTCTCTCTTGTTCGTCTTGAAACTTATCTAATGCTTTCTTTACATCTGCCTGTCTTGTTTTTTCTCTGGCTTTAAATGCTTCATCACCTAGTTGTAAAGTATGTTTATCAGTAAAGGTAAAAGTTTCAGGGTCAAATTTTATAGAAGATAATAATTCTTTATCTTTATCACTAACACCACGCAGAGATTCTCTTACTTCTTCCACATCATCTGCGGAAAATGTTAGTTGACCTCTTCCAACTTTTTTTTTGATTTTTTTATTTACTATTTTCTTTATTACATTCTCTGCTGCTGTTCTCCTTCTTTGTCCTTCCTGTGCTTTCTTTTTAGCGTCTAATGCTGCTCTGTCGCTTTCACTTAACCTAGCCATCATAGCGTCGCTCTTGGCTCTAGCCTCTGCTAACTTCTGGTCTTTGATAGCCTGACGAAGTGCGGCAGCCTTTTCAATAGCATCGCTGGGTGGAATTACTTTATTTGATGGCTCTGTTGTTTTTTCTAAAACTTGATGAAAATCAAAACCTTCCACATCTTCACCCATACCAACATATAGGGCTTTGGTTAGACCAATACTACCACTAGCAATAGCAAAACTCATATCAGCCTGTGTATCGCTAGCATCAACATAAAATCTATTTTTACCCTTTAATGCTAACGAAGCATTATAATTTTGATGTGAGTGTTTTGCTTCACCTAAACTAATCGCAACTGATGAATGTTTAAAATTATCATTTGGTTTTACTAACACGGCTGATGGTGAGTTACTATATAAACCAGAAGAGTTAGTATATTTATTAGCCATATCACCTGCGAGTCCTGCTACCGCTGGTGTAACTTGCTCTTGATAATTCTGTAAATCTAGATTAGACAGACCTTTTCTATCAATACCAGCAATAAGTAAATTATGTGTAATCTGTTGAAAGTTTTGAACTGAATTATCTAAAAATGTATCTCTAACTAAATCTAAAAATTTTTTTTCTAAATTACTCTTTAACTTATCTAACTCCATTTCAGTATTCAATACCGATGTAAATTGTGATAGAAAGATTGGAAAACTAGTTAGTTCCCTTTTATCAATAAATACCGCTAACTCAAAAAAAACCTTTTTCACTAGTTTCATAGTTGAATCTAAATCACTAACTGCTTTTACCTTTTGTGTTTTGGGTGTTACCATACCTAGGGCATTTTGTCCGTTGATGGCTAAATCCACACTAGTCGCCATTAAACCACTTACTCTATCACCTAACAACTCTGGATTTTCTTTCATTTCATCTAATGATAAAACTATATCACTAACCATATTTTTCAAACCATTAAAATTATCTACTCCTTCTTTGGTATATAAAGCAAACTCATCTCCTATTTCAGCAAAGTTAGTTAGTGCCTTTACAGAAAAATATGTTTTCTCTCTTCTTTTTTGTGTAACAGATGACTTAAAATGTTTTACTAACTTTTTATCTTTCTTAACTGGCTTACTACCAAAATTCCAAGTAGCAAATACATCAGTTCCCAGAGACATATGTAAATATTCATAATAGTCGTTACCATTATAGGCTGTTTCATCTATACCACACAACGAACTAATATTTTTTGATAAAGAAACATATTCACTTACCCTATCTGGATGTAATGCTAAAAACTCACCCCACAACGCAGACCTCGTCACATCATCAGGTGTTTGTAATCCTGTAGTTAGTACATATGACTCAAACTCTGCCGTAACTTTTTCTCTTTCTGTTGCTAATTTTTCTAGAGATAGTAAGTTAGATTTATATACAGAATAATTAGATATACCACCTAATAAAATACTAATACTTTTCATATAACTAGCCACAACTATATTGTAGGCTTCATATATAGTCTCTGCTTTTTTAGATAACTCTCTAACTTTTTTTTTTCTAACTTTTCAAATAAATCACTATCTTTTAATGAATCTAACAAAGTTTCAAAATCCTCACCATATGTGCGAAAATTTGACTCGTTATATCTTTGTGGTTGTTGGTCTGGTAAATAGTTATGAAAAAGTGGTGAAACCTTATGTAATAGGACATTCATTTTCGCTGTTCCTAGTGAAGGCACAGCATCACCACCCATAGCCTTAAAATATGCTTGTGCGGATTCAGGTATCTCTTTGCGTCGTTGTTCTGTAAAATTTGGTGTTTCAATTGCTTTAGCAAATGCTTTCTGTTCTTTAATAGTTTCTCTAATAGTTTTTACAGTTTGCTTCATCGCTCTGGCTCCTCTTATTCCTGTATTGATACTGTAAGCATCATCTTCGTCACCTTCGGCAATAGGATAAACATTTGTGTTTATGTATGCCTCTACTTTAGCATACAATTGGTCTTTAGCATCAAATAACACCTGATTACCATATACAAAACAGGCAAAATAAGTATTAGGGCGTAATGGTGTTCCTCTAAAATCAATTGATGCGAATACACTAGCCATATCATTTACAAATTGATTTATCATTCCAACACTTTGACTAAAGTATTCAGCAGAGAATGAAAATATTTTAGCAAAACTTTCAGTTAGTGGAGAATTAGCACCCATTATACTTTCTGTATCTAACCCTTTCGCAGATATCATATATTCACTAAATGGTATTTTCATAAATTCTCTAAATGTATCTATCACAGCGTCTAACTCTCCAACTCCAAATCCAGTCTCTGTAATTCCGTTAGTAGCAGTTCTAACTAAATTAGCAAATTGAGTTTCATTTACACCTCGTCCCTGTGAAGTAATATCTAAATATCCAAGTTCGTGGAATACCTGTCTAGATACACCCTTTTTAATTAGTTCCATAATCATAGATAAATTTCTAAATTGTGGAGAGTTAAAATCAAAGGAGGTGGCTCGTTCCTGTGGGTTTAAATTATAAAGTAAATGTGTTTTTGCTAAAAACATACATACAGTTCCTAAAGCATATGCTTTTCCTACAAAATTTTTACCTTCTGCTCCTAACAAATATGCTTCTTGTGCTTTTAAAATTGTTAGCATATTTTTACCAGCCATATATAAAACACCGTTAGCACCATCTAAATCTTTGCTTCGTAGATTGTTTTTTACTTCTGGAACAATTCTAGGAATAAATTGGTTTTTTCCTATTTTCGGCATATCTTTGCCTCCTAATGTTTTAGGGTCAATTGATGCTGCCTGACTTTCAGGACCTTTTGCTGTGCTGCGTTTTGCTACTACAATAGAATAATCAGGAAGGGCACGAAGATATTGAAGAAATGGTTTTAAATCACCGTATGGTGATGGTTTATTATTTTCAATACCTTTATTTAAAGTTCTAACAACATCAGTTAATTGCTTTCCTATTTCTTTATACCTTCCTATGGGGTCTGTTTGTTCTTGAATATAATTATCCATTTGTTTAGTGTTAGCAAAACCTCTAAAAAATAATTTTGGAAACTCTTGTAAGGTAGCATATATTTCGGTATTAAGTGCTTTATTGACTGTGCCTAACTCCTCGGCTATAGCATCGGCGGCTTCTGTGTTACTCTGTAGGACAGGCAGATATGGAAACATAGCCCTAAAAAACTGGAATACATCTGGTAAGTCAGCAATAAACTCTACATATTTTTCAATCATCGGCATAAATTTGTTAGCCTTATATAATTTGTAGGTTGGTGTATCAGCACCTTGAAAATCATTATGTTTAAAATTTTTTAACATATCAGCGACAAGACCTAACCTATCTGCGATATTCTCTACTTCATCTTTACTCTGGTTTTTTCTGGTAGCCGCTATCACAGCAGCCAGACCCTGAAAACCTGTAAAGGTTAGCATAGTAATTTCAAATACTTGTTTGACGGCTTTTTGAAATGCTGCTTTTCCTCCAGAACCAACTGCTCTATTTGGTTGCTTTAAATCTGCTTCTAACTGTGCTATATCTGGTGCGTCTTCTGCTAACTTACCTAGATATCCACTAAATAATATTATAAACTCACTAGGAGGAGTCATAGGATTCAACAACAACGCATATAGTTGTCTATCTTTAGGACTCATAAGTGTGTGGGCTAATCTTTGGAAAGCGGCGAATGGACTAGAATCGTCACTTTGTATGGCTATAGTAAATTTTTTACTCATTTGTTAGATGTATATATTTAGAAAAGATAAAAAGATAAAAAAAAATTTAGATTAATAACTAACTGTTACTTGAGTTCCTTGAGGTGTAGATTTTACATTAGCAACACGGCTAACCATCATAAAATAATCCACTTCTAATGCCTGTGTATTATCCACAGCAATATTACCTACAGGATTTTCAGCACTAGGGTTACCCATTACTGCGTTTGGAGTTCTTCTATACTTCCAAATAATTGGGTAGGCACCGATTTGACGACCACCACCTACAATAACAGGCTCTCCATTAGTTAAATCAAGACAAAGAGGTTTATACTGTCCTAATAAACCGTCAGCAGGGTCTGCTAACCTAGTATTGACTGTATTTTCATCATTAAAGTAGCAGGGTCTTTGGACTTTTAAATCCTGTCCTAGACAGTTAGACGCTTCGTCATACTGACTACAAGGATTCCATTTATAATCCTGAAAAATATCAACACCATCAATATTAACATTATATTCCTCTTGATTAAGTCCTGTAATACGACCGTTCAAGAAAACTCTATTTTCCTGAAGATTACGGCCAAAGTTATCGGCTCCAGCATTATTTACAGAGTTAGTAAATTTTCTACACATATAAACTTTATGGACTTCTTTATTATCAGCACCAATTCTGTGCTCTACACTTTGAGTTACATTAGCAACGGCAGTAGGAATATTCTTTTCAACTTTAATAATATCAAAGAAATCTAACCTTAAACCACCCTGTGCGTTAGTCTGGGCTCTGGCTTGTGCCTGAACTTCACTAGGATATATAATATAATCAACCTGTAACTTAACATCACTAAACTGAATAGCACCACTCTGGGCGGCTTGTCCTGCGTTAAGGGTATTAACAGCAGTAGGGACTTGCTGGTTAGTCATAGAAATGTCGTTAGCAAAGGCTGGGGCATCCTCAAATTCAATAGTGATGAGTATTCTGTATTCTTGGAATAAGAATAGAGGAATAGAACGATTTTTGAGGCAGGGTAAAATTACACCTAGTGGAATACCATACTGAACTACATCATTTTCTAGACTCTTAAGTGGTATGGAGTTAATGTGTGCGTGAGTCTGGTCTCTAATGTTTCCAAAGTGTGTGCCTGATTTACGGTTATCATATAAAATGGAACCTTTACCAGAACTAATATTTTCGGTAGGGTCATATACATTACAGGTTTTGGTGTGGTAAGAATTACCATAGTAATGACCTGATACCTGATTTCTTGTGCTTTCATTTTGTCCCATTAAGTTAGTTAATGAGGCTATTCTTCCAATATCTACTGTATCATTCAATATATAATCTCCAATCTGTAAAGTGGCCCTTTTTATAGCAAGTAAGGCACCTAAAGCACTACCAACCCTTAATTGATTGTTAGCCTGCTGTGTCGTCATCTTAAAAAGGAGAACAGAATTCTGGTCTAGATATCCTGCTGCGTCTAATCTAAATACTTTACGAGTGGAGGCCGATGTAATAGGCTCAAGGGTATCACTCCTAATATCCATATTCATAGGAGTCATATCCACAGAGTAGTCAAATAATCCCATTTCTTGTGATTGTCCTGCGTCGTTCATTTGAGTAGGTATATAATACTAAATTATATTTTTTTTTTTGACTTTTTGTTAGAATTCTTTTTAATAAACATTTTTTCAATATCTTTAGGATTAGGTTTTTTTAATTTATGAAATGGATGCTCTTTGTCTAAACAACTAGCACACATTTTTAACATATCTACAGTTGGTTTCTTTTTCAAGTCACCCTGTGGTTTGATAATTTTATTATTAACCATATTACTATATACTAATATAATTATTTTTTATACTTTTTGACTTTACCTGTGGATTTCTTTTCCTTGATAGCCGCTTTTTTTTGGGCTGGGGTTAATTCGCTCATAGTGGTTGGAGTTTTTTTATTTACTCTTTTAGTAGGACGAAATATAGTTCCGCCCTCCTTATATGTTTTTTTACCTTTTTCGGTTCTCCAATCTTCCTTGAACCATCTTTTTAACCCTTTACCAGAATCTTTTTTGCCTGAATACTTTCCACCCATTTTTTTATAGGCTTTGACGACCAATCCTGACCTATAGGCGGAATGTTTCATATGGCTATATTTTGCTTTGGCTTTAGCATATAATGATTTGTTAGTTGGTTCAGGCATTATTTGTTTATATATATCTAACAAATATTTTAGTAAATTACCTGAACTCCCTGTGCCGATGTCTGGATTACTCTTTTACTGAATACAAATGTGTTGATTCTTAACACATCTGCTCGTGTTCCAGAGAACTGTAGGCGGATTTCAGGTTCAGCATTTCTTAAATCAAATACAAAACCATTTCTCGCTAACTCTCTGGCTATTAAAAATGTATTGGTGTATCCATTTAAATCACTAAACTCATTATTACCTAAACATAATGGCTGTTTTCCTATGGAATTCCACGCCTTGTTTAGTTCGTTAAGAGTTAGCACTTTATCACCCTTGGATTGTGGATTGTATGACCTTAATGGATACAATCTATTATTTATAAAATAAACTATGTTATTTAACTTAACTTTATCATCTTCAGGTACTAATCCACTATAATGAGATTTAGCATTCTTGGCTAACTCTCCAGTTGTATCAAACATTACGGAAAACATCGCTAATGCTTTACTGGCTACAGAATTGATAGGAACCTGATGACGCAAGGCACCAGTAGGAACATTATCAAGAAAAAGTTCATAACTTGTAAATTCATAGTTAATTCCTTTGGCTAGACTAGCCATTACATTAGGTGGTGGTGTAATCTGTAAAAGTCTATATTCTACTTTCTGTAATTTGTATGATACAGCCTGACCTGCGTTAGCAATTCTAATGTAAAAGTTATTAGCAGTAGTATCAATATCTTGTGCTGAAATATTACCAGTCATAGTAACTTTAACAAATTGATAAACTGTTTTTCCATTTACTACACTAGCAGCACCATCTACTTCCACAGCAGCAATAGTCAATTCACCAGCGGCGGCGACTACATTACCCGTATGGTCGTAGATTCTTAAAATATTACCAACAACTAAACCAGTAGCGGCAGCACTTTCAAAGCCATTATTACCACCAGCATCTAGCCATAAATCGGCGGTATTTTGTGCGATTACAGCGGCTCCAGCATTATCACCTTTAATGCTGTATCCACTAGTGGCTACATCACTAACTAAATCTACAGCACTCGTAAGTTGTGAGTTATCGGCTCCTGCTGGAATTTGGATTTCACCCATTACCTTAACTAGGGCTTTTTCGTTTTCTGCTAAATCAATCTCAATTCTTAAGCCTCCAAGATTGAGGATTGGAATTAATTTTTCTTCATCAAAAGCACCTAACAAACCTGATTTAATAGGACACATAAATCTAGTGGTAGCATATTTAGCATTACAGGCGACATCAACGGCAGACAATCTAGAGTTTTCTAATTTACCAGCAGTAGCCAAAACTTGACTTTTTGGAACAGCGGCGTTGTTAGCATCACCTACAATATTATAACCAAATGCTTTACAGGGCTCACCAACTCCCTGCTTGGTTTGAATATCGGTTTTATCATCAAAAAGATACTGATGCTCTACAGCCCTCCACTGTGAATAATTCTGTAACGATTCTAACAAAACACCAGTTTCTTTAGAATAGATATTGATAGAATCAAATAAACTATGAACTCCTGCTCTAGGGTCAAATGTAACCGAAAGATTGTTAGGTGATGTATTTAAAACATCTAGTACTAAATATGAATCTTTCTTAATATAGCCTAGTTCAGGCTCTACATTAATAATAATTTTCTGTCTGGGTGAAAATTGTTCGCCATTTTCTGGAACAATACTAACAAATTGAGAAGACGCTCCTGCGACAACTTGATTATTGGTTAAATCGGTAGCCATATTGAATGATATAATTTAACTATATATTTTTTTTTCCAGAAATATATATTAGATTAATATAATAATGCCGACTCAATCATCTTTAATTCAAAATCAAAACACAACAGACATCTTTTTGGATAGGGGATTACAAAAACTAGATGCCCTAACAACAACTCTGCCTCTAACCTATACTTTTCATTTTTCCTGTATCAAAATATCCTGTTATTCTGTAGAAACACATCTACGACTAACTTGGTTAGCACAACCATCAAAGTTTTTAGCACAGTCTCTAACAGTTAGTAATGATGGACTTTTCTCTATTGCCGCAGAACACGCTATGACTCCTAAAAATGTGTGGAGTCGTATTATAGAACCAGATGTGTATCAGTTTTTTACAATACCTGTGCTGGGTGAGTATGGAACTCTTAAGATAGAAGCAGTAGATGCTAACGGCACTTTGTTAGGGGCTCTTCCACAACATTCTTATTACTACTTGAAAGTGTTAAAGAGTTTTGCTAGTGATTCAGTCAATCCAGATGGATTAGTATGTTAGTAAAATATTTGTTAGATTATTTTTAAAAATAAAATCTAACAAAATAATATATCATAAATGCCTCATATAATACCAATCGCTCAAAAGCCTAACTCTCAAGAGTTTGATAATCTACACCTAGATGCTTCAGGACAACTCAAGGTAGTCTGTGAAAGTAGTTTGCCGACTGGTGCTGCTACTTCTGCTTTACAAACATCTGGAAATTCTACTCTAACTAGTTTAGATGGTAAAATAACAAAAGGTAAAGATGCTACTGCCGCTGGTGCTGAATTACAACAAGTTCTAATATATGGTAAAAAAGATGATGGAACTTTACAACCATTAGAATGTCTAGGAGATAGATTATTAGTAGATGTTGTGGAATTAGCGGCAAGTGGTAAAATCACAGCCTCTACTGCCTTGGCTTCAGTTCAAGTTTGCGGATATGATGATACATCAACTAAATTTAAAACCTTAAATGTAGATTCAGCAGGACAGCAGTATGTATTAGACCAACAGGGAAGATTTGGTATGATAAGTGGTACTAACGCTCAAACAACTCTCGGCGGTTCTATTACCGAAACCAAACAAGTCATTAACTGTGGTCTTGATGACCCTGTTAATGCTACTAAAATAACTCCTATGAAAGTAGATGACGCAGGTCATTTACAAGTTGATGTAGTTTCTATGTCTGGTGGTGGTGATGCTTCGGCTGCTAATCAATCTACTATGATAACTCATTTAAGTGAGATTGAGGGTGCTGTGGAAACAATAGAAGGTTGTGTTAGTAATAATAAGGTTGCCGTAGAACTTTCGGCAGGCGATATCAATATTGGTAATGTTGATATAGTTAGTGCCTCTGGTATTACACAATTACCAACTACATTAGGACAAAAAGTAAATTCAAATTCACTTTCAGTTTGTAGAAGTAGCACAGTAGGGGCATTTGATTTAAGTGCTAGAACCACAATAGGAACTGCTAGCACTTCCACCAAATTATCCTGTGATACTGCTGGTGTGTTAAATGTAAAGTCCGCTGTAAATACATCTAGCGGCGGTTACTCTAATACCACAACTATTGCTAGTGGTGCTTTGGGTCACACAGAAAGTTTATCGGCTGATAATACATTTGCTAATGTATATTTAATGGTTGATACTGCTGATAGTGGTGTGGTAGAAGATACTTATGTTATGGTAGCACGACAAAATACCGCTACGAGTGATTATTTCGTCCATACTAAAATTGTTCCAACAGGTGGCCTTGGTAATGGACCACAAGACATAGAGTGGATACCATTAACTGGAACTACTAGATACTATGCTCGTGTGTTTATAGAAAAGCCACCTGAATTTATTGCTATCTATAATGGTGGATTTGGTAATAATAAAATTGCTGCTCTTTACAACTATGGTTTAGAATAGCCTTTTATATGAGATTCATCTCCATATACTTTTTCTTGTTTATCCATTTTTTTGTGTTCTAACTTAATTTTATTATTCTGTTGTGTTTTGTTTCGTACTAACACATTCTCCATACTTTCATAAAAATCATTACCGTAAATATTGATAAGATGTTTAACCCTGCGGCATTTAAGGCAAAAATGACTGGTAAAGAGATAATCATCGCTTTTCTCGCACAAAATACAATTGAAAGGCATATTATATTAGGAGATTTTTTTTCTTTTAAAATTTTCAAAAAATACTAAACTATATCTAACACCTTCATACGGTTCTACATAGTGTGTGTATTTACTACCATCAAATATAACAGGATAATCTCTAGCGTCTAACTTTATGATTGACCCATTTATATCTATACAAGTTTTTCCACCAGTATAATCACCCATAGCCACTAACACACTACGACCACAGTTTTTTTTATCTTTATGAGGATTACATCTAAAGTTAATATTTATTTGTATAGAGTCCCATACTCTACCGCGAAAGTATAATCCAGAAAATTCTTTAAAGACATCAAGCAAGTGAGGGTATTCCGTCCAAGCCACCGAACGATATAAATTGGAGTTAGGGTCAGGCTCTTTAAAAATGTTAGGCGGTTTTTTGTAGGTAAGTCCATATAATACTGAATAGGATTTTTTATTTATTATTCCTATCTTACGACGGTCAGTAGATTGTATGAATCTAACTTCTTTGATATATTCAGTTAGTAATGCTAAATCCTCATACCAATTTCCACTAAATACCATTTGATTTATACCTAGAATTTAATTTAAGACCAACGCCCCATTTGTTAGATGTAACTGTTAAAATATCTGGTCCAAATGTTTCAGCCATTATTTCGGCATTTTTAATCATTTCCTCTTTTCTTTTAGCCTTACCACCTAAAGAACCACAAATTCCACCATCTCCAAATAGTTTAGTTTCCAAGCCATAAGCACCGAATCGTACTAATCCACCATCTCGTAAGAAATGACCTATACTAAAATAAAAATCTTCAAAATGTCCTACCTCTGTTTTTATCTCTGGTAAGTTAGGGTCAAGTATATGACCGTTGAATGCTCCACAGATATAGTTTAGATTAGTTGATATATGATTTTCTTTAAAAAAATATGGGTTTTGATATGGAGTGATACCCCAATAATATAGATTCTTATCTAAAGTAATCATAAAGAATTTTTGTATTAGCGAATCTAACTCTTCTACAGGCTCACCCATATGGACTATATTCTCTATATCGTCATCTACCTGAACTACATAGGTATGATTGTTTTTTCTTTGATATAGTCTTAAGAAGTTTCTAGTATCTTTTATGTTAGAACAATTTGTTAGAACAACTTCATACAAATATAGATTACCTCTTTCAATATATTTATCATACTCTTCCTCATCTTTTAAAAAGATGATTATTCTGGTAGGGTCTACATCACATCTATCTAACATATCTAAAGTAGTCTCATATAGCACATCATATCGTTGGAAACTCGGCACATATACATAGTAGTCTATGTAATCCATTTTATATATTAGTTTGTTAGATTATATTTTTCAAAAATATTTGTCTAACTTTTCACTCCAATATCTCCAATATCTCCAATATCTCCAATCTATTGGATTCCGCCGATACCGCCTGCTCTACTGTGGCTCTGGACTAGGTTAGAGACATTATCGGCTTGTGCGGCTCCATATACTTGCTTGGCGTCTTCTAACTCCTTACCTGTTAGCATTCGGTATGTATCAAATTGTGTGGATGCTTGTTTTTGTTTTACTCCTTGAAATGGGTCGGCTACAGGTCTGGATATACTGGTATTAGGTGTGTAAAGAGTGTTAGCACTCTGTATGTGTGGTGGGGTGACGGCGGTTCCCATACCACCGAATTGACCCATCGCTGGGCTAGGTTTTTGTGCTTTCATAGGTTTTTTGGATGAAGCCATATTAGTACCAGCAGCAGGTTGAATAGAATAAGACATAATGATATATGTTAGAATGATATTTTTTTTTTTAGAAATAAAATCTAACTAATTATTATCTAACAAATTATGAGTGAGGAAATCTTTATTAAAGACAAAACACAGAAAAAAAACATCAAAGCGAAGAAAAAACTATCACAGGCACAACTGGATGGACTAGCCAAAGGCAGGGCTAGAATGGCCGAGAAAAGGGCAGCCAAGAAAGCACAGCAAGACAAAGGCAAAATGGAAAAAGACCTCAAAGCACAACAGGAGAATGCGGCAGTCCAAAAAGAAGAGAGAAGACTAAAAAACAAACATATTAAGTTAGAGAAAGAACAGGAGATTCAAAGAAAATTTACTGAAGCACAGGATAAAAAACGAAATGATGCTATCTCTAGTTTTAGTCAGTTGAAATACAATATTATGGAACAGGCACAGAATTATGATGATTATTTTGAATTCAAAGAAATAATGGATACAGTTAGTGATGATATGATATTAGATTCAAATAAATTATATTCTCATCTAGAAACTCATCTAACAAAATACAAAGTAGAACCTCCATCTAATTCTCATAAACAGAATTTAGAGATGATTATGGAAGAACAAAAGCCATAAAAAAATATCTAACAATATTATAATTATGAGTCACAAATATGATAAAACTAACGATTATAACCTATATCAAATAGACGAACACGACCCTGACCCAAAGAAAAAGGAAAAGAAGAAGACACAAAAGCAAGACCTAACTATTTACCCTATGATAATTGATGAATCTAAACTAAACCAAGGAGAACCTAACTATCCTCTTTCATCTCCAGTCCATCTACATTTGGTTGTAGGTAGAGTCAAAGCAGGAAAAAGTCTATTAGTATCTAACTTATATTTAAGTGAAAGATTCTATAAAGATGATTTTACTACTAGAATCCTAATATCTACCACAGCCTATAATGACGCTATCAATCAGCATCTAATCAAAGAGTTTGATTTTATCTTTACAGAATACAGCGAGGAATTGTTAGATGAGATTGTGGGAATGATTGAGAGTGATGAAGGAGATGGTAGATTTTTAATTTTATTTGATGATATAATTGGTAATGTAAATTTTAGTAGAGGTAAAACAGATGCTATAAGTTCTCTTATCACAAAGTTTAGACATATAGGAAATGGTGAGATAGAAGGTAAATTAAGTTTATGTTTAACTACACAGTATTTTAAATACATTAGTACAATTGCTAGAAATAATGCGACAGCCTATTATATTATGGGAACCTTTCCTGAAGGAGAATTAAAAAAGATGGCGGAGAGTTTAAGTTTTTTTGGTGGAGGTGATAAGGAGTTTTTTGAAATATTCAATAGGTCTAGAGTAGATGAATATGATTTTACCTACTTATCTGTAGAACATTTAGAAGCGAGGAGAAACCACGATGAAATCATATGGAGTAAAAAGGAAGGATGGGCCAAGCCGTGGAATCCAAAGGGCGACCCTATGGAAGAAATCAAAGGCACACAAAAGGGTGTAGATGATAAAGTAGATAAAGTAGATGATAATAATGAATCTTAAATTTGTTAGAATTGTTTCTAACTTTTTTGAAAAAAAAAAAATATACTAAATGTATACTATGTCCTATCAAGATAAGATAAATCAGTTTCAGGCTGGCCTAGGGTCACAGGCTGATGCTTTCAATAGTGCTATGAATAACTGGAAAACACAAAGCGAAAACTTTGCTATGAGTAAAGTAGGAGCCCACGCCGAGTATATGGCCCAGTTAGGTGGAACTATAGCAGGAGCAAGTGCGGCAGCACACGGTGCCTTTCATCTCGCCAAAAAAGCCTATAAGGCCAGACAGATGAGACAAACCACAGGAGGGAATAACCCCGAACAAGTTAGCAAATCTACGGCAGAACACACGGACGCCACAACCGCAGAAAATCAACAGAGAGCCACCAGAGAGTTTGACCCAGCCAGCGAGGGGAAACCAATAGACGAGCAACCTATGGGTCAGGCACAGGAATTGAGAACTTCAGTTAGACAGAACATTCAGGATGCTGATGATGCCGCTTCAAGGCCAGCAGGTGTGAGTGATTTAGATGCTACAGAGGATAGATTAGTACGATTGGGGGCAGATGATACAAAGCAAGCGGCCGAGGGTGGTGCTAAACCATTTAGACCTACAGCACAACCAGACGATGATTTAGGAGATGTAGAAGGGACATTTTCTAAAAACTTTGGCGGTGGTAGTGAAGATTTTGGTTCTTTTGTTTCTAGACAAACAGCAGACCAAGCCCAAGCCTTACGAGCAGAGGCTAGACCAGATGTAGACCCACGATTTACAGGAGACACAGCAAGACCACCACAGGCTGATGACCTTTCTAACATTCAGGATAGACTAGCACAACAAACTAAACGATTTAGACCTACTAACGACGCATATGCTGAAAAAGTTAGAAATCAAAGAACTACAATTGAAACCACACCAGAAGGCGACCAAAAAGCCGCTAGTGCGTTGGAAGATATACAGGGACAGGCTAGAGATGAGGAAGTGGCTAGAATATATGGAGGCAGTCAGGATGTAGCGGACACAGCCACATCAGCAGTAAGCAGAGCACAGGAAGCCGCATCGCAGGCAGGCAGAGGCTATTCTTTATTGAGTGATGTAACAGGTGGAGGAGGCAAGGCAGCATCAGGAGCCGCAGATGCCGCAGGTCAGGCTGTAGCAGAATCTAGACCAGTAATTCAAGAAGCAGGTCAAATGGCTGGAAAGGCTATGAGTAGTGCTAACGATTTGGCCGCTGCCGTTAGGGGAGGCACAGAACAATTGGTATCAGGAGAAGCCAAGCAAGGATTAGCCAGTATGGCGAAAACTGGTATTAAGTCATTAGTAGAAAAGGCAGGACTAACTGATATGGCGGAAGTAGCAGGCACAGCACTAACAGAGGCTGTGCCTATTGTAGGAGAAATAGCAGGTGTAGGTATGTTAATACACCAATTAATTAAAAGTCATAAAGAGAAAGAAGACGCACAAAAGAACCCTACCGCCGCAGGTGTAACAGCGTCAGCATCTACCGAACAATCGGCAGGCTTTGACCCTAAATCACTCATAGGTGATAGTAGTACTAGTGCGACTATTGTTTAGATTTTACTTTAGATGAAGACATTATATCTTTCATACCACTTTTTTTTTCTGGCTTATCATTTCTTATAGATGTCTTATTTAGTTTTTTTGGTTTTTCTTTTTTTTTTTTTTTCTTATCTTCAGGCTTCGGTGGTTGTTTTTTTGTTTTGTCTGCTTTCCTGTAAGTAGGCATATTTTGTTAGATATATTATTAGAAGAAAAAAAAATATTCTTAACTATTATACTATGAACTTTAATCTTGTCTCTCCTAATAATAACGCCCACGAATTTACAGTAAGGTATCAAGAACCTATAGTAATACCTGCTAACTCATCTGTATATTTGAATTGGGCCACTTTTGAAAGGGATAATGTGGTCGTATTTACACAAGACCAAACATTTACATATGTGTTAGATGAGCCTATTCCACGATTTACCGAGGATGAGGTAGACCTAAAAGGATATAAACAGACTTACACAATCAAAAAGGGTAGATATACTATATCTCAATTACAGGATGAAATCCTTATACAACAGATTGATATAGATGGTAAAGTAATTTGTGGTTTTAATCCTACTGCTAGAAATATTTCACTATTTGGTGATGACCCAGTAGCAGGTGGATATGTAGGAGTTATAGAGCCAGATGACCCTGTATTAAATCTTAATCCATATCAGTTAGTAACTCCAAATCAAGATACTAACGCTGATTATCTAACTTTTGGTTTTAATATTACTAATAGATTAAATGATTCTAACAGTCCATCTACTCAACATCATAAAAATGCTACAGTTCATAGAGGACAAGGAAATAATTTAGCAAACCCAGCCTATGTAGCCTCGGCGGATGGAACTTTAGATGCTAACAATAGGACACAATACGGTAATAGTTATACTCTTTATGATGAAGAAAAATATATTCATATTGGTAAAGATTTAAATACATATACTACCACATCATCACAAGATGCTAACTTTAGGGTAAATGACGGTCGTGGGACTGATGAATTGAAACACGCTAACAGAATTGTAGCATTATGTAATAAAACAGTTCAAAATATTGAAGGTAAAATATGGATAGGTCTTTATTCTTTAGAGGCAGCAGAAAATGTAATTGATACAGAGATGACTAACCCTACTGGTGGTGCTAATATGACTGTTAGAGATGCTGGGACTGCTGATGAGTTTCCTTATGGTTTTGGTGGTGTAGAAGTTACTAGCACAGGTATTAAAATATTTGGAGGTTTTTTTGATGATTGGGCGTCAGCAGATGTAACTAAAAAGATTTATGAAGTTAGATGGGCTGATTTAAATATGAATCCTAACTATTTTCCTAAAGTATTTATTCAAACTTATTACCCAGATACAGATGTAATTACTAACGACACAGGAGCAGATGATGATAGTGAGAGTTTATTTGTTAGAGTTGGTCTTATTAATAATGGTAATATGACTGTAATAATTTATGATTCTAACTGGTATGAGACTAACTTTGACTGGATTTTTACTAAAGACTTCTTAACTGAATTTAGTTCTGTAGTTCCACCATCACAACATCAGCAGGGTGGAGGTGTTGGAGAGGCAAGCAGAAGAGCAGAATTACCATTCAATCCTATGGTAGCCGCAACTAAAACAAATGAGGGCTGGATTGATATAGCATATTCTGTAGTAGATGAAAGAAATGTAGGACCTGAAAAAAGTATGACTTTAGTTAGAAAATATCATTTAGAATTATCTAAAGAATTAGGAAATCTATTTACACCAAGTAAGGATAGCACAATTGTGTTAGACCAAAGATTTCCAACAACTAGTAATATTGTAAACCTTAAGGCATTTGTAGGTGGAAACTTTCTTAATGTAAATAACAATACTAACCAATTCTTTTATCAATTCAATCAATTGATTCATCAATATAGGTTAGATAAGTTTATAGTACTAATTAATGGCTTACCTATCAAAGCCTACAGTAATAAGGCAAACTTTGGAGGAACTCGTAAAACAATCCTCGCTAACATACCTAATCCATTTGCTGGCGGTGATGTGATTGGAGGCACAGGCGATTACAACGAGAGAATCATAGGGTCATATCAGTCTAGTATGGGTATTGTAAATCAGTTAAATAATCAGCAATTTACTACTAACAACTTTAGTATTAAAATAGTCAATATGGAAGATGAGACACCAGCAGAGCAATTGGATAAAGTAGTAATTAATTTTACTATAACAGTAAATCAATAATTTGTTAGATTAAAAAAAAAAATATTCTAACAAAAAAAAAAATATATAAATACTATATAACTCCAAAATGCCTATTATCAAGAAACATTTTAGTCTTTCGCCCTTAAATGATAACCCAGCCAAAATATCAGGAACAGCCGCAGGTGCTGGTGGTGCTATGGGTTCTGTTACTGGTGGCTTTTCGCATAAGGATGGCTTTCCAACTGTAAAATTCAGCATCCCACCACAGCCTGCTATGTTAGAAACTAACAGTTTGAGGTTAGTAGGACAAATTTTAGTAAAGGAGCCAAACGGATTAGTCAAAGGTGTAAATAATACACAGACTTTTGCTAATGGTCGTCAGTTAGCATCTGGTGGATTACAGGCTAATATGAGTGGAACTATTGAAGCCGATAACGGTGCTGGTCTTTCATCTCTTACCGCACTCAATATCCCTAACTGGGGTGGTGTGAAGAATGTTATTGATAAAGTAGTAATTCAAAGTAAAAAATCACTTATTGAATTATCTAGTAGTATCAACTACGGACAGTTTGTAGCCATTAATGAATGTTATTCTAACAACTCAAATGACTATAGATGCCTACCACTCAATAGAGGTTTAGCCTCTGGTCCAAATGCTGACCTAACCAATCGTAGAATGTTAGCAGCACCTAAAGCAGATACCGCCGCTAACGGTGGTTTTGATTCTCTCAAAGATGGAGAAAATGATAGAATGGTAGGTCAGTTTTTTAGTATTCCTATTAATGTGGATTTACTTAATGTGCCTAGCCTTATGTTAGATGACGGCTTTCTAGGTGGTTTGTTAATCACTTTACACCTAGCCCCTGATTCACATCTATTTTACAACAGATTTAATAAAATAGATGTAGCAGCACAGCCAGCAAGCGACCAGAGTGGAGTAAATTATGTGCTTAAGAATCTTAAGTTAGAAGGTCGCTATGTTGTCCCTACTCCACAGGAAATGTCGGCAGCCCCTAGGGTGCTACCACTCAATAGTAGATTAAATCTAATTAATGATTTACATTCATCTATTAACTCTAACTCATACACTCCACAGTTACAAATGGTTAAGAGTTTAGTAAATGTATTTTTAGATAACGACCAGACTAACAACTTTGCTAAAAACTGTAATAACTTTAGACATATACCAGCCATTAAAAAGACTATGACCGCCAAGAATGGCCTACGATTTCCACAGAATTATTCAGTAGAATGTAAGCCTAACGCCGAGACTGTAGTAGAGCAGGGGACTGGCGTAGGTGCCGCTTGGGACCCAGCACAATTACAATTTATTGTTAATGCTTATAATGATATAGAACATCGCCATTTATTTGAGAGAGCCGTATTAGGTGGTGCTACTCCATACCACTCATCCGCTAATCTTAAATTATCCAACGATTCACTTAAAGAAGATTACGACACCGCCGCCGCAGGTGCTAATGGTGTAATCAATAACTGTAAGGCTGACTGTGTTGGTATTGGAACCGATTATACATTAGGTGTAGGATTACAGCAGGACTTCGTAAATCAGGATTACAATCTAACAGTTGAGTCTGGAGTCAATTCAGGTAAGGTTGCCGCAGGTACTAATAGAAATGGTGGTGGTGTTACTAATCCGTTGCTACAGCAGACATTCGTCAAACATATGGGACAATTTGATTCTGTAAATCTCGTAAAGGTTATCTAACTTTTTTTTATTATTTTCTTTTTTATAATTAATATGACTACTACATTTTATATAGATGCTAATAGAAACAATTCAACTGTTAAGAGTGATGAGTATAAAAATAAATGGACTTATAAGTTATCTAACGCCGTTCAAATTCCTAGCGGTAGTGAGATAGCGGTCCAAGACTGCTTTATTAACAAAAAAGGTATTAGCGGTCAAACAATTGAGATTTTAGAAGATATTGAAGAAAAAATATATTTTTCATATTATCTAACAGACAATCCACACTGGACTCCACTACCTAACAATAACGCACCATATGGTAAAGCCTATACAGATGCCTTTGTTCCTTTTGGGTTAGTAGACCACACTAACGGTGATACTTTTACACTAACTAACTTTTTGAATGGAACCGATAGTGAAACAGGACAACAGTATATGTATAGTCAGCATATAATGAATCAAAGAAGTGATTTATTTAGACGATTTGATAGAAATGGTAATCAAACACATCATTCATCTCAAACTTTTGTAGATATAAATGACCCTTATAATGTAGGATATAGCGAACAGCCGATGATGGCTGTTAGAGTTAGTAATATTGAAACTATGAATCCAGCACATTATAACCCTACAGGAGGCGGACAATTTGAGGATTATCCATTTGAGCCTTTAATTGGTAATGTTAGTATTACCGTTCCTAAAGGTGTTTATTCTGTAAATGAAATAGCAGATTTGATTGAAGGTCAAATAAATGGAAAGTATGTAGATATCAAAGATGGTGATTATTATACAGATACATATACAAAAAGAAAAAATGATGGTGTTTATGAAGGCACTTTGGCTATTTTTAATGATGATTATAGAGATTCTATATATAGATTAACTGATGCGTGGGATTTATACGGAAATCCACAGAGTAGAGCCAGTTATATAGGAAGTCCTTCTAACTATCCATATCAGTTTAGCACACTCACAGGGGCAGGTGGAGGAAATATTAGACAACCCCTACCAAATCCTGACGGAATGGGTAGAGCACCCAACAAAAACTCAATTAATTCACAAGCCAAACCTACAAATAATGTAGGAGCAGAAACTGTGCCTAACAACGATATGATTTGTTTTATACCTCTTTATAGATATAGACAGTTGATGGCTAGATGGTATTATACACCAGTTGGATATAAATGGTTTAGAAGTAGAGATAATTTAAAAAATTCTGTAGATTTTACTTTTGATGATGGCGGAGTAGATGTAGATGCTACTAATCCACAGACTTATAATTGGGCTGAAAAAAATTTTAACTGGGGCGTACAGACCAATATAACAAATGAAAGGGGAGGTCTTATTGTCCCTAATCAGTTTGATTTAAAAGTAGGCACACCTAATAATATGAGTTTTTCACCTATAGGGTTACATTTATATAGAAAAACTAACAATTGTCCTGATTACTATCACGCAGCCACATCAGCAGTTCCACAAGTTATGCTAACAACACCAGAGCGAGTAAATCAGGATAATAATAGAGATGGCTATTATCTAGGAACTAGTGATTTTCAATTTACCTATTCAGCAGATGCTTCAGCCTTTAGTATTAGTAATTTACACCAAAATGTTAGAGTGCCTTCTATGGATATGTGGGGCAACAATAATGAAAATGAAGGAGAAAGCGTTACTTATATGAAACGGTGTGGAGGTAGATTTATTAGAGATAGAATGATAAAAAACAACGCTAACATAACAGATGATTTATACGCCAAAATAAAAGTTAGAATTCAATCAGCCCTACAGGCTAGTATGAGTAGAATAGGTGGTGTAGCAGTTTATAATTGGGCTTACAATACTTGTATGACTAAAGGTGATGTAGATTTTGATACTTATGATATACAAATAAATAGAACACAATCTAATGTATCTACCTACAATACAGGCAGTCGTCCATACCAGCCGAAGAGTGTAGTCAATAATCCACAGGTGTTTCCAGAACCATTATCTAACTATCAAGGATTACAATATAAGGATTTTTTCAGTAGTGAAGACAGAGCCAGAGATGCGTGGGAAGGCACATTATGGGCGAAGTTAGGATTTACTTATGATAATTTACAAAATGATAATTTATTTGAAAAGACTAAATATTATGATAAACCTAATAGTGATTTGAATGTAGGAGGACCAGCCCAGTTAGATTTAGAGGGATTAATAGAAAAAGATTTTACTATGTATGGAAAAACAACAGATTCGCAGTTAGACCCTTCTGTCGCACCAACTATATCTAACACAGTTAAAGCGGCTAACTTCGCATATCAGCAACCACCTACCGATTTAAAACATCCAGCCAAACCAGCACCAGCACAAATAACTAGGACATACGATAATAATGATGTATATGCCCCATATTTACCCTATGGTAGTATTGTAGGATGTGAGGGGACTGTGGATATTAACGGTCAAGGCGGTCAGTTAGATGGGACTGGTGGTGGTGAGACATATCAAAATTATCAAGGTTCATTTTACAGGAATGTGGCGATGTATCCTGTTCTAACAAAATCCAGTCCAATCAACGCCACCAGTTTGCCGAAACTATCACCTCACGGTTACTACCTAATTACTAGTGATATTATAGATAATTTTAGTGATGAAGTAAAACAACAACAGCCATTACCTTTACTCGGTGTAGTTCCAATATCTAACTTATCTAACCAAGATTTTATTATGTCTAAAAATACTATCATACATACTACACAACAGCCCAAGATACTCAACCAGATTAGTATAGAAATACTTAACCCTGACCTTACTAGCCCTATATTAGAGGATGGTTCATCTGTAGTGTTTCAAGTTACTATGCCTCTTCCTACACAACTCACAAACCAACCAGATATGACCCCACAGTCCAGAGCAGAATACGAGAAGCCAGACGAGGATAAGAAACAAGCATCCAAACAACCAGACCCAAGAACATAATTTGTTAGATTACTTTTTGAAAATATTTTTATCTAACTTAAAAAATAAATTCTAACTAATATTATAAGTAAACTATGTCTTTACTAGATAATCTATTACAATCAAATGATATGACTCGTGGAGAGATTGAAACCGCATCACTTAATAGACTTATGAGTGCTATGCCCCCTGAAATCCTGAATAAGGTTGTGGATTCCTATGAAGTAATACACAAGGATAAGCGAGAAGTAGCCGCACGAGAGTTAAGAGATAATTTTCTTAACGGTGTTAGTGATGGTGATAGTGAAGTGGGGAAATTCGTTACTAGTTATTTAGATACTATGAATCTGGCTAGTCTTCCATATTTTCACTATGAAGGGCGGCAGGGTGATGTAAAACCTATCTATTATCAAAATATGGCTGGTGATAAAATGCCGATACCTACAGAGGGTGGATATGCTGAAGCCTTTTCCGCAGTCCCTGAATTGTTAGAACGACAAATGGTATTTGAAGACATCGCATCAAATGTACTAAATAGAGCGTTAGGTTTTCAGGAGGTAGGCCGTGGTAATGTGTTAGAAGGTATGGATAGAAATTATTCATCTCATATATTAGCAGAACGGTTGAGTCGTCCTATTTTTGATGCTGAAGTTAGAAGTGGTTTAGATGGTTTGGGTGATTCTTTTGAGGATGAAGTGATGCCTTTGTTAGAAGGATATGTTAGTGATTATAATATGGATACTAACATAATAGAAAACTCTGGATTCCTAGAACAGATAGGTTCAGGAGATGACGCAGAGTTTAGAATCACAGCAGATTCTTTAGAAAGACACCACACAGCACTAACACACGCACACGACACATTCCTAGCCGCACAGGATGCTATTATGGAAAAGTATGGAAACCTAGACCAAATGATACGAACCCTAGAGTTAGGACAGATAGAAGATGCTAGACAGGGACGAGATGTTGTAGGTGTAGGTGGTCGTGGTGTGGCTAGAGATGATAAGGGTGAGCCATTACCAGCCCAGTTAGACCAAGGTTTTTGATATTTCTTTTTTTTTTTATTTAAATCTAACATTTGATATAAATTTATCAAAATGGATAATCTAACAAAAACACAATTACTAACTATATTACAAAAACAGGCTGAAAAGAATATGGAGTATCAACGCCGACACTATGAACGGCATTATAAGATTACAGCCGAAACACCATTAGTACAGAGAATAGCCAAACAAAAAAAGTTAGATGAGAAAAATCAAAAGTTACGAGAGCAATATGTAGGAGAGAAAAGAGAAAAACAAAGAGCCAGAGCCAGAGAATATATGCGACGAAAACGAGCAGAGGCTAAAAATAAACAATTAATAATGACTTAAAAATATGTTTATAACTAATATCTAACAAATACATATGATTAAGACAGAAGTTGAAACTCTAGAAGCCCCCAATATCTTTCAGTTTTGTAGAGAGCACCAGATACCACTAACAATATTCAAACTGAATATTATTAATGGAGACAAAAGACCTATCACATATAAGTCTATGGAAGGATATCCAGATATTAAGTTACCTTGGACTCTATACAACAAGAAAGAATGTAAGTTAGTAAATGATTTTATTATTTCTAAAAAGTTAGAATGGAATGCCCTGAATATTATGCCGAGTCAAAAGAATTTTGTAATAGTTGATTTTGATAGTGAGGAAGAACTAGAGGTAGCCAGAGCCCACGGTTTTCCTGTAGGAGGATATCACACACTATCAAGTCGTAAGAGGCTACCGCATTACTTTGTAAAGTTAGATAAGATGATTAAGCCTGTAAGAGGTAAGAACTTTTCAAATCCACGAGAGATAGATATTCTTACTGATAATACATTTGAATTATCTAACAACGAGGTATATGGTGATTGGATTATACATATGAGTCATAAAGATATTGGTAAGTTGTTGAATATAGATGAGGAGTATATACAACTAGATGATATAACATTCAAACAAAGAAGAGATAAACATTTACATCCAAAAAAAAAAGTTAGAAAGATATCTAACAATTTTGTTAGTGTAAAAAAAAAATATGTTAGGACAAATGATATTCTATCAGGCATCTATAATGTAAATGAGGGTATGGAAATTATTCCATATAGCCTTCTGGTAAAAGCCCTAGATGCGTTAGATACTGATAAGATATCATATGAGATATGGAGAAACATAGTCATCTGTGTGGCTAACAGCGTTAAGACAGGAGAGGACCCCTACAAGTATCTAGATAAGTTAGATGAATGGTCTCAAACATTTACTAACTACAAACCTAGTTATTTAGAAGAAAATGAAAAATTATTTACTACTATTTATCAGGAGGCTGATAGTAGAGAACCAAGAGATAAGTTAGGAATATCATATTTACTAAAGGAATTGAAAAAACATAATAGAGAGGTATGGATTGAGTGTTGTTTCAATCAATACAGACCTATAGAAGCCAAGGAATTCAAACATCTATCAATTGAAGAAGCCCTCAAGGCATTCAACACTAACCACGCTGTAATTAAAGGTGATAATGCTGTTAGTATTGTTAGTTGGTGTAATATAAAAAAGGATTACAGATTTTATAGTGAAGAAGCACTCAAGAAGAATTACAGGAATTTAAAGTGTAGAATAATGGCTAAACCAGAAAAATTTATAGAGAAGTGGTTAGACTGGGAAGGTAGAAAGACATATGAGAATGAGGGCTTTTTTCCCAAGATTACTACACCATATAAATTCTTCAATAGTTTTACAGGGTATGAAATAGAGAGAGTAGATGATTATGATGAGTTAGTACATAGTCTATCTAAAGAAGATTTAGAAACAGAGTTAGAATTTATTCTACAACATCATAGGTATATTGTAGGAGGAGAGAAACAAGAAGAATTATATCAACAGTTGCTAATGTATCTAGCCCATATGTATCAGTATCCATCTGTGCTACCTCGTGTTAGTTGGTGTATTTGGAGTAAGCAGGGCACAGGTAAGAATCAAATGCTAAACATACATAAAAATATATTAGGTCAGTTATATTTTGTTAGCACACAGAAGGGCGAGCAATTGTTTGGTAGTTTCAATAGTCTGTTAAATAATAAATTGTTAGTCAATCTAAATGAAGTTAGAAACATACAACAATATTGTGAAGATATCAAAGTAGTCATAAGTGATGAGATGATTAGTACAACTAGAAAATTCAAAGAGACTAATGTATATAGAAACTACACTAGACTATTTCAATTTGCTAACTCACCTAACCATTTTATACTAGAGTTGAGTGATAGAAGACATATTGTATGTAAGAGTGAAGTAAAACACAAATTCATAGAAGGCTATATGGAGAAACTACACAAGCAAGTAAATAGTTTATATATACAAAAATGTTTATTTAGATATCTAACAAAATATGTAAAGGTAGATAAACACTATAACTTTGAAAAGAATAGACCACTAACGAAAGAGAATGTGAATATAAGGAATAGATTCATTCCATATACACATAGGTATCTAAAGTATTTAGTAAATAAAGGTATTAAAAAGAATTACACCGCCAAGAATCTCTGGACTGCTTTCGTGGATTTCTGCGAAGACAGAAAAGAGAAGATGTCTTTATCATATGATAAATTTCTTAACGACATAAATAAACAGGTGTTAGATGAAACTCCTTCCCAAGAGAACCTAGATAATCCAGATGTAATCTTTTATAAGATTGGAAGACCTCACAAAGATAGAACTTATTATTACATAGACAAGGCGAGGCTAACCTTATTTATGAGCGAATATGGCTATGACTGGGAAGAAGAGTATAAAATATTAGATGATGAAGAAGAGTAGTTAGTTACGCAAATATTATTTTTTTGTTAGTCCTACATAATGAAAGAATTGATTGATAGAATAAAGAAAGATAATTTATTGTGTTTATATTCTGTTAAATGTAATAAATGTGGAAAACAGGATAAAGTGTTAGGGTCACGCACTACTGTAAATGATATACAGAAACGATGTGATTGTAGTTATAGTGAGGCCACAGCCGTATGGAATTACCAGAGGTTTATGTATCCCAAAGTTAATTACAGTCAATTTATACAAGGTAATTTGTTAGATGATGATTACAAAGTTTTAACTTTAATAAATTCATTCAATAAATTACAAAACCTACCTAACCTACGATTTGAAACACCGACTATCTGTAGGAAGTGTATGAAAAAGAGAGCCATAGAGATGGCCGCAGAACAGCCTTTAACAAATATCTACAAGTTATATGTGGAAGCCTTATATGATGATGTTAGATACAAAGAATATAAAAAGGTATTTAAAAGTTTAAGATAATATTAGATATAAACTATCTAAATAATTATGGCTTGTATCGCACACACCGACGAACACAAACTATTTATTGCTTCTATTATGTTTGATAAGGATGAGAGAGAACTATCCACATCAGTCACTAACTACGCAGTCCACGCTTATAGGTGGATGAGAAATAAAAAAAAAGAAACTGTATTTCTATTTGAATGTAATGTAGATGATGAGTTAGGCATCATCAAGATTATAAAGTTAGAAAGATGGAATAAAGGGTTTGGGTCATTCAAACAAGTGTTAGGCTGGGGTCTTACTGAATGTAAGGATGAAGAGGACTGGTATGATAAGTATGATGTAACTCTACCTATGGAACAACTATTATTTTTAATGAATAAAAAATCTCAATAAATAGTATCTAACAAATGCCGCACAAGAAAGGACACGGACTATCATCAGCAAGTGCTGAATTCAAATCTAACAAACCACTTTACAAACCTGTAAAGAGCACCAAGCAAGGAAAAAAAGGTATGGTCTATGTAAAAAAGAATGGAGCGAAAAGGCTTATCCATTTTGGTGATAGCAATATGAAGGACTTCACACAACACAAAGACCCACAACGCCGCAAGAACTACCTGAATCGGTCAGGAGGTATCCGCAACAAGCAGGGCAAACTAACCAAAAACGACAAGAACTCCGCAAACTACTGGAGCCGTAGAGTCAATTGGTAGGTTAGTCAAATCTAACAAAAAATGATTGGAGATATTGGAGATATTGGAGATATTGGAGTCATTTTTTCTACAAATTTTTTTTAAAATACTAATCTAACTTTTTTCAATTGTGTTAGTTAATACTT